>CETG01167008.1_pt1 | contig 11401 bp, 11 predicted proteins | sample 361471 | NCBI WGS metagenome assembly CETG01 (sample SAMEA2622696, study PRJEB7988) | marine metagenome | isolation source: saline water (ENVO:00002010), including | reverse complement strand
GGCTTGGAGCGTTTGTGTTAGCACTACGGTGTCAAAACTGTCAGTTTCAAAATTTGAAAGACCTTTGTCTAGATTTTGTTCAATAACATTTACGCCATTCTGTATACAATGTCGTATGTTGGCTGCGTCAATTTCAAGACCAATAGAGTCTACCCTTTTGTTCTTTTTTAAAAATGTTAGTAGGGCTCCATCACCACATCCCAAATCTAGGACTCTACTTCTAGGTTCTATCCATTTTTGAATAATTTCTAGGTCAGGGCGCATTGTTTTCAATCTCGTCTTGTAACCTACACAAATAAGACTTTAAAGCACTTGTATATCGAGGAATAGGCATCAAAAAAGCATCATGGCCTTGATCTGCTTCTATCTCTAGGTAACTGACTTCTTTTCTTGTTTTTAACAGGGCATTGACTATCTCTCTGGAACGTTCAGGGGGAAAGCGCCAGTCTGTGCTAAATGAGACGAGTAAAAATTTACAGTTGGAAACAGAAAAAGCCTTACTTAGATCACCGTTAAAATCAGAGGAAGGATCGAAGTAATCAAGAGCTTTAGTCATCAATAGATACGTGTTGGCATCAAAATTTTTAGAAAAGCGCTCACCTTGATAGTGCAAATAACTTTCGACCTCAAAATCTACATTAAAGCCAAAGCTTAGTTTTCCGTCCCGTAAATCCCGACCAAAATTATCGCCTTTCTTTTCGAAATCCGAGACTGTTTTTCCGAATTTTGCGCGCATAGCGCTGTCTGAAAGATATGTAATATGCCCAACCATACGAGCTAGGGTAAGACCTCTCTTTGGATAGGTTCCTTTCTCTAAGTAACGACCATCGCAGAAATCAGGGTCGTTAGTGATAGATTGGCGCGCCACCTCATTGAAGGCAATATTCTGAGCCGAGAGTTTCGGCGCTGCTGCAATACAAATCGCGCTATGCAATCGCTCTGGGTAATTTATTGCCCATCTCAGCACTTGCATCCCACCTAAGCTTCCGCCGATGACCGCCGCCCATTTTGAGATTCTAAGTTTATCAGCCAGCATTGCTTGACTATTTACCCAGTCACTCACTGTCACGACAGGAAAATCTGGCCCAAAAAATTTGCCAGTTTCAGGATTTATCACTGCTGGACCAGTACTTCCGGCACAGCCTCCCAGATTATTTGGGCACACCACAAAGAAAACATTTGTATCTATCGCTTTCCCAGGTCCAATGCAGGCATCCCACCACCCAGCTTTTTTGTCTTCGGAGGAGTGAAATCCGGCCGCATGATGGTCCCCACTTAGAGCGTGGCACACTAGTACGGCGTTTGACCTACTCGCATTGAGTTCGCCATAAGTCTCAAAAATCAAATCAAATGCAGTTAAAATTCTTCCGCTCCTTAATTCAAGGGCGTTGTTGAAATGAAGTTTCTCTGGCTTGACAATACCAACAGAGTTTTTTACTAAAGAGTCATTCATGTCGCTGGATTCTTCGCTCCAAGTTCTATCTTTTTACACTAAAGTTTTTAGAGAACTACCTAAAGGCCTATCACTATTAGTGCTATTTGTTCGTTTACGCCGAACGTTTGATAAATGAAATTACGAATTAAGCCAATAATTAGGAAGATAAATATTGGTGAAAAGTCTAACCCTCCCATTGGTGGAATTACTCTTCTGAAAGGCGCCATTATAGGCTCAGTTATTTGCCAAACTAATAAAAGTATTGGATGAGGATTCATATTGCCAGAAAACATCATGACGAATGACATTACGATAGAAGCTATGAGAGCATAGTAATAAAACAAGATAATGAAGTTTAATACTCCGATAAAACTCCAAGTAATAATGAAACCGACAGATGGAATAGCGCCGCCATATAGAAGGATCGTTACAGAAATGGCAATGAACTGGACGATAAAGGCAAGCATTAGACTCGAGAAATCTATGCCTTTGTATCCAGGGATGAAACTCCTAAAAATTCGGACCACGGGATCAGTCGCTCTGAATACGGCCTGAGATATTGGATTGTAAAAGTCAGCTTTTGCCAATTGCAAAAGAAATCTAGCAACTACGAATAGTAGATATAGACCTGCAATAGTGTTAAATATTTGTGCTAGCGCACTTCCGACTTGTCCCATAGCCTAATCTCGTTAATTTGATAAGTCCTCCGATAGCTCAATCGAACGGTCTCTAGCCGCAATGAGAGCATCGCGCACCAGACCTCTTATATTCCCACTTTCAAACACACTAATTGCTTTTTCAGTTGTTCCTCCTGGCGATGTCACTTTTTTTCGCAGTATAAGACTCGAGTCATTGGATTCTTGAATTAGCTTAGATGCACCGATGGCGGTCTGACAAATTAGATTCTCTGCGACGTCCTTGTTCAAACCTAGTTCTTGAGCAACCTCTTGCATGGCCTCCATTAGCAGGAAAAAATATGCGGGCCCGCTTCCAGACAGTGCGGTAACTGTATCCATGTCTTTCTCATTTTTCATCCAAGATGTTAGTCCTACTGAACCCATGATCGTCTGCGCTAATGTTCTTTGATGGTCACTTACTAACTTATTAGCGAATAAGCCAGTCGCGCCTTCACCTACCAATGCCGGGGTATTTGGCATACAGCGAACTATTGCTGTCTCGCTATTTAACCATTGCTCCATCTGAGTAATTTTAATTCCAGCTGCTACCGAAATTACAAGTTGAACAGTATCTATATTAATTAATTCCTGACAAACTGATTTCATAACTTGCGGTTTTACCGCTAAAATCAGAACGTCAACTAATGAGGGTATTTTTTGTGTTGCAGCAGAATTGACGCTTGTCTCAGCGGTTATAGATTGGAGTTTTTCGTCGTCTATGTCCGTGACAAAAATAGATTCAGGTTTCTTTCCTGCGTCGATTAACCCGCGGATAATACTACCCGCCATATTTCCTGCGCCTATAAAGCCAACTACTGTTTCTTTCAAGTTAACCTCATTTTCTCATCGAAGTTGTTACAGACTGCTCTTTGAGTATTCTATCCCATTAAGCTCTTTCAGGATAATCTGATTTACAGTCTAGCGCCAAACAGTGCAGTACCGAGTCGAACCATAGTTGAGCCCTCGGCTATAGCAGCCTCATAGTCATTACTCATACCCATAGATAATACATCTATGCTTGGATAAATTTTCTTAAGGTCATTAAACTTATTCGATAGTTCTCTATATTTGTCTCTTTGGAGTTGAAAATTTGGCTCAGGAGCTGGAATTGCCATAAGGCCTCTCAAATTTAAATTTGGCAAACTTTCTACTATCCCGCATAAGTCCTCTGCCTGGTTTATAGCCACACCTGATTTAGTACTTTCTTCAGAAACGTTAACCTGTATACAAATATTTAAAGCATTATGTTTGCTTTTCCGATTCTCGTTTAACTTTACGGCAATTTTTTCCCTGTCTAAGCTTTGCACCCAATCGAAATTATGAGCTATTTTCGCTGCCTTATTTGACTGTATAGGCCCTATATAGTGCCAGGTTAATTTATACCCTTTTAGGATCTTTATTTTTTCAAGGGCTTCTTGAGCATAATTCTCACCGAAATCGAAAACGCCGCTATTTACTGCTCTTAGAATATGTTCTTTGGATTTCTTTTTGCTGACAGCCAATAAGCGAACCGAGTTTTTCGGACGGCCGTATTTCGCCTCCAAGGCGCGGATATTTGAAATGCTGGATGATATAGGTTCCATTTTCCTGATTATACTGTTTTTCTATTCGGCAAATTACTATAGTGCATAGAGATTTTAACCTACAGCGGCTAGATTAACGTGCCTGGTCCACAAACGTTTTTTTGTTGTACTCGGAAAACCAAGTTTCCAGAATGATTTGGGCAGCTACGTCATCTATTTCTTTTCTAACAGAGTTTTTAGGATTTCCTGCTTTAAACTTTTCTGCGGCGGCTTTAGATGACAACCTTTCGTCGATTCCAAAAGTAGGAATATTAAACCGGCCGTTGAGCCGCTTTGCAAACTTTAATGCCCTTTGAAGGAGTTTACTATCAGATCCATCCAAGTTGTACGGCAGTCCCACAACGAAATAGTTAGGTCTCCAACTTTCAATCAAACTAGTGATCTGTGACCAGTTAGGGATGCCATCTTTTGCTCTGATAATGGTTAATGGCTCGGCGGTAGATGAAATACTCTGCCCAATAGCAATGCCTATTTTTTCTGTACCATAGTCAAATGACATTGCAGTCACTGGCTTAGAGCAATCGGTCGGCAGTCTACTGATAACCATAATAAAGTTTACAAAAATTATGAATGCCCGGCTTCTCGAGGCAGCTGGTGAACATCGACACCCAAGATGTCTGCTGCTTTGGTAAATTTAGATGCATGATTTTGAGAAAAAATTAAACGAGGAATTGCAGGAACGGTAAGCCATGAATTTTCTTTGATCTCTTGTTCTAGTTGTCCGGCATCCCAGCCAGCACACCCAAGTGCAATCAGGTAATTTTCTGGTCCTTTTCCGATGGCGATATCCTCTAAAATAGTTTTAGATGTGCAGATTTTTATCTCTGGTGTAATGCTTATAGAAGATTCCCACTCATTCATAGAATCATGAATAATAAAGCCTTTGTCTTTTTCAACAGGACCTCCCGATAACACTTGGCGTTGAATAACGGATTTTTGCCCCTCTATGCATTTGATTTCTAATTCCTTGAAGATATCCATTTCCGTATACTGGAGTGGTTTATTGATGACTATTCCAATCGCTCCTTCTGCGGTGTGTTTCCATAAGTATGTTACTGAATCTTCGAAGTAGGAACCCCCTAGTTGGGGCATTGCTAGAAGAAACTGATTTTCAAGCGAACTATAATTTTGACTTTTAAACATTAAATAGATTATTCAATCCTTTTCAAGGAAATTCCTTCATGAAAACGCCAAGTTCTAACTATTTCAAGTATATCAGTATCAAAACTGATTTCCTCAGGAAGAGGTTCAAAAGGAGCTGCCAGCCCAACGATCTTCTTTGCAGCCTCATCTAGAATTTGAGACCCTGAGCTTTCCATTATACGAAAATCATCCACATGACCATCAACTCGAATTGCAACTAAAATTCGTAGACTCCCAAATACTTTGTTGTTTCGAGCCTCGTCCGGGTAGTGCAAATTTCCCACCTCTTCGACTCGTTCGCGCCATTTTTTAAGGTAGAGAGCTTGTTTGCTGTGGGCAGAAACAGCGGTTATTGTGTCGCGTCTGGGTCGAATTCTCAGGTCTTTATTATGGTCACTGATTTTATTTTTAAGCTCCGCGATCATAGAATCTAAGCTAGGTTGGTTGTTCATTTGTAAGGCTAAGCTTTTTAGTTCGACCGAAAAATTGTCACTTTTTGAGTTGCTTTTTAAAACGGAACCAAGATTAGCAACTTTTCTTTGAGTAATTTCGAGACTGAGGGCTATCAGAATTATTAAATGAAAACTGATGGAAAGGAACAAAGTATAGCCAAAGCGATCTTTATGCATATTTTGTTTTAATTAAGTCTTAGTCATTAACCTAGTTAGATCAATGCTGAGGTAATTTTGTTAACAAACTTTCAATGAGTTTGCCTGGAATATCCAGGCCGACAACTTGATCTATTTCCTTCACGCAAGTGGGGCTAGTAACATTAATTTCTGTTAAATAGTCTCCAATTACATCTATTCCAACAAATATTAAACCTTTCTTTTGAAGAGATGGACCAATTTGTTCACAAATCCATCGATCTCGAGCACTCAGTTCATTGACTATGCCATTACCGCCAGCAGCAAGATTTCCGCGGCTTTCTCCGATAGAAGGAATTCTTGCCAAACAATGATCAATTGGTGTGCCGTCAATCAATAATATCCGTTTATCTCCAGATTTGATTTCTGGCAGATACTTTTGAGCCATGGTCTGTCGTCTACCCCCTTCTGTGAGAGTCTCTATGATGACATTCAAATTCTTATCATCTTTCTTTACTCTAAAAATTGAACTGCCGCCCATCCCATCTAAAGGTTTGAATATTACGTCCTCATGCTGTTGATGAAATTCCTTGAGTTTCCGAGATGTGCTAGCTACCAGAACTGGAGGACAGCATTGCGGAAATTGTGTTGCAAAAAATTTTTCGTTACAGTCTCGTAAACTTTGTGGGTTGTTAACCACTACAACACCTTTCTGATGTGCTATCTCTAGCAGATAGGTCGTATAAATATAGTCCAGATCAAAAGGCGGATCTTTTCTCATTAATATAATATCTAGACTTGATAGGTCCCTATCTTGTTCTTCTCCTAATTCACACCATTTTGCCTCATTATCAAATACCGACAATGGCCTCATAGAGGCGTAAGAAATTCCTTGGTTTGCATAAAGGTCTGATTGGCGCATATAAAAAATAATGCAGCCCCGTTTTTGGGCAGCCAGCAAAATAGCCAGAGTGGTATCTTTTTTAAAGTTGATGGACTCGATAGGGTCCATAATTACCCCGATTTGCACTGACATTTAAATACCCATTCTGTCGTTGGTTTCCGTTGGATTGATCTTCGAAGGCGATTTATATGAATGATAATATCTCACTTCATAAATATTTTCGATTTAAACTCCTTGAAATCGGCAATTCACATCTAGTTTTCGTATCCTAACCATTCTGTTTTATACTTACTCCAGTTTAATAGAGATGTGGTTAGATAATGAAATTATTGGGTTTTATATGGGGGGTAGGAGGAGTACTTATACTCTTATTATTTGCTATTTACCGACTTGCGCCAATGGCACTTGCTCTTGAAGACGCATCAATGGAATTAAAACATTGGGGTATTTTGGCACTTAGCATTTCATACATGGCTTACGCCGAAGGTATTAAAGGTTTTCATCAAGGATTTGCACCTCGGGTTGTAAAAAGAGCTTTGTATCTGAAAAAAAATCCTAGGCTTAGCCATGTTGCGTTTGCTCCCTTTTTCTGTATGAGTTATTTCTATGCTACTAGGAAAAGAAAAATCTCTTCTTTTGGGCTGACTGGATTAATTATTTGTTTTGTTATTTTAGTACGATTACTCTCTCAGCCCTGGCGCGGAATACTTGATGCTGGTGTGGTTGCTGGATTGACGATTGGGTGCGGTTCCATATTGTATTTCTTATACTTGGCTACCATCCGAGGTGAGACGATTTCAATCTCTGCGGATTTCCCTTGGGAAGAAAAGGAGTCTTAAGAAGCTTACTATACTATGCAAATCTCACCTTGCTCTCAAAGTTGTGCCATCATCGTCACTTATAATCCGGACATAACGGCCTTATTGGAACTTAGTTCGCAACTGAAAAAAGAATCCGACTTTATAATCGTTGATAACGGAACTCAAGGAATTTCTAGCATAGTAGAGTCAATCACTGTTTATGAAAAATGTAAAGCCGTTATATGCTTAGAAAAAAACGAAGGTTTAGCTAGAGCATTAAATATTGGCATCACTTGGGCTCAAGAGCAAAACTATGGTTTCGTATTCTTATTTGATCAAGATAGCAGTTTGTGTGATTTGTATGTACAGAGGATGATAGATGCTTTTTTTGATGCGAGTGAAAAAACTGTATCAAATATTGCTGCAGTTGGACCTCGGATAATTAACCCTCAGACCATGCGGCAAACGAGTTTTAAAATCTTTTCCAAGGTTATTTGTCGCTCAGATAGAAAGCTTACTGGCAGTTCTTCTCACTATATCGCTGATTTTTTGATTACTTCAGGGACTTTACTATGCTTAGATGCTTTGGCTTCAATCGGTGCTATGAAGGAAAGTTATTTCATTGATAATATCGATCTGGAATGGTGTTTTAGGGCGAAATCTAAAGGTTATGAACTGATTGGTACCGATGAGGCAGTTTTATATCACGCAATAGGTGAGCGAAGTTCAAATCCGTTGGTACGAGCCGGCATTATGGCGCAGCATAATCCCCAACGATCTTATTTTTCATCCAGAAACAGAGTTCATTTGTATAGTGTAGATTATTCCCCAGCTGGTTGGAAATATCGAGACGTCTGCAGATTTATTCTGAAGGCAACGTGGTTGTTAATAACATCAAGAGAAAGAAAAGATTATTATAGAAATATTCTCTCTGGAATTAAGGACGCGAAACTTTTAACTTAGATGAAATTAGAACCTAAAATTGTAATTCTTCTGTCTTCCTATAATGGCGAAAACTACCTGGCTGAACAACTAGATTCTTTGCTCAAGCAAACTTACTCTAATTTTATAATAATTATTAGAGATGACGCCTCAACTGATTCTACTGAACAGATAATTAATCATTATGTGGAAAAAAATCAGGGGAAAGTCCATAAATTACCGGGTGTTAATTCTAATGTTGGACCTAGTTCTAGTTTCGGCTTACTAATCAAGTACGCAATCAAAGAGAAAATCGAGTTGGGGCTTTCCCGTTTATACATGATGTTGTGTGATCAAGATGATATTTGGATAGAGGAAAAACTGGAAATACAAATGTTGGAAATGCTTAGTGCCGAGAGAAAATCACCCGATGCTCCGGTTATAGTGCACTCTGACCTTAAAGTGGTAGACGAGAGTAAAGAAGTAATCGCAGAGTCATTTGTTGAGTATCAAGGGCTTGAAATAGAAAGGAATAAATTCACAGATATTGTTATAAGTAATCTCGTAACAGGATGCACAACTCTCTTTAATGAAGAGCTCGCGCAAATAGCAATGCCAATCCCGGATAATGCAATAATGCATGACTGGTGGTTAGCTCTGACCGCCTCGGTCTTTGGGCGAGTAATATTCATAGATATGCCTCTCGTCGAATACCGACAGCACCAAAATAATACGATTGGCGCTAAAGAATTTACTAAAACTCAGATCTCCTCCCATACTTGGCTTCGCTTTCTAACTTTAACCGTTAGTACTCATCTAGTGGATGTTGCCGAGCAAGCGTCTGAATTTCAGAGACGTTTTGGTAAGGCACTAAGATTTAAACACAACTTCTTTCTGAAAATTGTGATCATGATGAAACTTCGTTTAGGAGGCTGCCAGAGACTATTTTACAGAATAGCTCGGTTGTTCTAATTGAAGATTGACTTTAACCGCTTGTGAAAATTTAGTTCAGAACAATCATTATTAATTACGGAAAGTCCTTGCTTCCGTATGCCGTCCCATAGCCCCTGATCACCATAGAGCCGAAGACACTGTTCAGCAAATTTTTCAGGTGTATCACCAATTAACAGTTCTTTACCATCGGTCCAATTGAGCTGCTTTGCAAGTAATGGAGTGGTGATACACGGAATCCCATAGGCTGCGGCTTCATGAACTTTGTGTGGTATCCCAGCAGCGAATCTAGTTGGTGCAATAAAGATTCTGCACTGATTATAGATGTCATTTAGGTCTTTGATTTTTCCAAGAAAATTAATATTCTCCTTTTTAATTGCAAATAGAGATGGCGCTCCAAGTTCACCGACTACGTATAATTTAATGTTAGGCAATGTTTTTTCTATTAACGGAAGTACATTTACACAGAACCACAGTAAAGAGTCGACGTTGGGAGAGCCCTCATCTCTTAGGGCTCCGACGAATAGCAGACCTTCTCTATCTGAAAAGCTGTTGTTGCCGGGACTAGTAGTCATCATATGGCCCAGCACATGAACACTTTCGATTCCGTGGCTTCTGTATACTTCAGCTTCTTGCTCAGAAACTGCAACCACTGAGTCAGCGACGCTAGCCTTGCCTACTTCATTTTTTATCATTACGTTCTGTTCTTCGTCTTTAACAACTTTCCCCAGTAAAAACGCACGAATTATCTCTCGAGACGCAGTTAGTGCTTCAGCATCATAAATAATTTTTACATCCTCTAAAAATTGCTCTTCCTTCATTACGATATCTTGAAAGGCTTCCATATTGTGAACTCTACTTACGATTATGTACTGAAAGAAACCTTTTCGGTTTTCTAGGAATTCATACAGGCCGCTCTTGCCCTTTCCTAAGATAACTTCTATTGAGTCATCTAGTGTTTCATAGCAAGATTTCCAATCATCTATTGGGAACTGAAGTGGGTACAGAGTGACGTTAAAATTGAAGCTCGCTAAAGTATTTAATATATTGGCGCAGCGAGGATATCCAGATCCCAAGGATGGGTGGGGAACTCTGTCATCTATGAGCAAAATATTTTTATAATCATTTGCTGACCTTGCAATTAGAATATTTTCTTTGCTCGGTGGATATTTCTTCCCAAGCCACTTTTCATGCTTTGCCGCGAGAGTTTTCTTATTTTTTTCTTGTAGGGATAGAGCATCAGAGACATTTCCTGAGCTAGCAAATTCATAGTGCACAATGACGACATTGGGGTCATATACAGTTTTTAATCCTAATTTGTTAAGCTGAATGCAAAAATCAGTTTCTTCATAATATGCGGGAGAAAAGCTGTTATCAAAGCCGTTTAAATTTAAAAAATCAGTTTTTCTAAATAATAAAAAAGCTCCGGAACAATAATCAACCTGTCTCTTAAACATAAATTGTGGATCATTAGGATTATCCCCTCTCCCGTAGCCAATGCATGAACCATCGTTCCAAACAATATTGCCAGCCTCCTGCAATGTGCCGTCAACTAATTTGATTTTCCCGCCTACTGCACCGATGGCCTCATCTTTTTCAATAGTATGGATGGCACTTGATAGTGATCGCTCCTCGAGCATGGCATCATTATTAAGTAGTAAGACATATTTCCCTTTGGCTACTTTGCTAACTTGATTTACTGCTTTCAAAAATCCGATGTTTTCTTTGTTTCTTATAACTTTCGCGTTATCTATTTGTAACAAAAGATCTCCAGTTTTATCCGTTGAAGCATTGTCGACGATCACTACCTCGTATTCTACATCTGCGTGATGGAGTATAGATTTTAGACACAGAAAACTGAAATGAGCTTGGTTATATAAAACAATAATAATCGAAAGATTTATATCTTTGAATTTTGGGAATGTTAGTCTCTGAGAAGATCTCAGTAGCTCATCCAAATCTTTTCTTGCTTTCTCGTTATATCTAGACTTTTTAGTTTCCATTTGAATTTGCGCTTCTACTTGAACGGTTTCCTTCGCTTCATCCGTTCTTCTTTCTTTCGAGATACTATTATTCGTCTTTTTAATACCTTTATTGTCCTTACAGATCTCTTTATCAGGCGAGTTATAACTTTTAAAAATTTTTCTTATTAAGATACCAGCCTTTCGCAGAGGGCTAGTAAATTTCCATGAACGAGAGGAAAGGATTTCCCGTAAGGCTTCTTCTAGCTGACCCTCATGTAGCCGAAGATGTTTTTCAGTCGCCGTCCTATGTTCTACTTCGATTTTTAAATCTGATATATTTGCAAGCGATTCCTTTAACGAGGAGCGAAAGAGGGCAAGCTCCTTGTTAAGTTTGGCTTCTTGCTTCTTTTTTTGACGCTTTAGATCTTCATATTTT
>CETG01101412.1_pt1 | contig 11409 bp, 9 predicted proteins | sample 361471 | NCBI WGS metagenome assembly CETG01 (sample SAMEA2622696, study PRJEB7988) | marine metagenome | isolation source: saline water (ENVO:00002010), including | reverse complement strand
TGGAGCCGGTTGTGGGCTTCCAGCCTGGGCTGTTCAACGGCGCGGAACTCTTGGCCATGGCCGAGGCCGATTGGCAGGTGCCGGGCGCGCTCGCCGCCGCCAAGCGGCTGATGCGCCAGGCTCTGGCACCGCATCTGGGCGGCCGACCGCTAGTCAGCCGCGAACTGTTCATGAACCTGAAGGAGGCTCCGCGTGACTGAAGCCAATCGAATTCTGCTCGGCGTCAACGTCGACCACGTCGCCACACTGCGTCAGGCCCGCGGCACCCGCTATCCGGACCCGGTCAAGGCCGCGCTGGATGCGGAAGAGGCCGGTGCCGATGGCATCACGGTGCACCTGCGCGAGGATCGTCGGCATATCCAGGAGCGCGATGTGCTGATGATGAAGGACGCGTTGCAGACGAGGATGAACTTCGAGATGGGGGTCACCGAGGCGATGCTCGCATTCGCCGAGCAGCTGCGTCCGGAGCACGTGTGCCTGGTCCCGGAAACGCGTCAGGAGCTGACTACCGAGGGCGGGCTGGACGTGCTCGGGCAGGAAGCGCGCATTCGCGAGGCCGTTGAACGCCTACGTGGCTGTGGCGCGGAGGTCTCGCTGTTCATCGATGCCGAGCCGCGGCAGATCGAGGCGGCCGCTCGTGTCGGCGCACCGGCTATCGAACTGCATACCGGCCGTTATGCCGACGCCCACAGCGTTGCCGAGCGGGCCTGCGAGCTTGCGCGCATTCGCGACGGTGTCGAGGCCGGCCTGAGTCACGGACTTATCGTCAACGCCGGCCATGGCCTGCATTACCACAACGCCGAAGCCATCGCCGCCATTCGTGGCGTCAACGAGCTGAATATCGGCCACGCCATCGTCGCCCATGCGCTGTTCGTCGGCTTCAAGCAGGCGGTCAAGGAAATGAAGCATCTGATCCTCAGCGCCGCAGCGCGAGGGTGAGACAAGCCGTCCGCTGGACGGCGCATTCGTGGTCCTCCGCAGGACGGCGCTGTTCAGCGGCGGAACAGGTTGATCAGTACGGTCAGAACCACGCTGAGGATCACCATCGAGGTGATCGGGACGAACACCCGGCTGCGTTCGGACTCGATGCGGATGTCGCCGGGCAATCGACCGAACCAGCTCAGCAGCCAGGGGAAATAGTGCCAGGCGATGCCGAGCAGTAGCAGGGCAGCGCCCGCCACGATCATCCAGCGTGCCATTTCATCTCCTCGTTTCGCTCCAATCGCGTGGCCGGTCGTGTGCGGTATTCGACAAAAGCGGCGATCACCTGTGCGGCCAGCACCTCAACGGCTTCGCTCCGATTGCTGCCGCGTAGCAGCTTGATCTGATACTCGCCCAGTTCTGGCAACCCATACTGCCCATCCAGGCGCTGCAGGGGCGGGCGAATCAGGCTTGATGGATAGGGCGCGATGGCGAGATCGGCAATCATCGCGGCCTCCTGTCCCGAAGTCTGTTCGCTGGAGTAGGCCACTCGATAGCTGCGGCCGGCGCGGTCGAGGGCATCCAGCGCCTGTCGTCGCCAGGCGCAATCAGGGCTGGCCAGCGCCAGCGGCAGCGGCGTGCGCAGCGCGGCGACCCCACCACTGCGACCGGCCCAGACCAGCGGCTCGCTATGGATCGGCTCGCCCCGCGAATCGTCCTGGCCGAGGTTGCCTACGGTGACTAGGGCGAGGTCCAGTTCGCCTGCGTCGATGCGCTCGATCATATCGATACTGCGCGCGACCGACACATCCACTTCGACTCCGGGATGACTGCGGGCGAACAACGCCAGCAGACCGGGCAGGATGCGCGTCCCGACATCCGCCGGCGTTCCGAAGCGCACGCGCCCCTGCAGCGCTGGCTGGAGGAAGTGCGCGATGGCCTCTTCGTTGAGCTTGAGCAGGCGCCGGGCATAGCCGAGCAGCGTCTCGCCGGCCGGTGTCAGGCGCACCTGCCGCGCCTCGCGGACGAACAGGGAGCGCCCGAGGGTTTCTTCCAGGCGCTTGATCTGCATGCTGACCGCCGAGGTGCTGCGATAGATCTGCCCAGCGGCACGGGTGAAGCTGCCGCTTTCGGCGATAGCGACAAAGGTGCGCAGGACATCGCTTTCCAGCAGGGGCGTCGAAGGGGGAGTGGATTGCTCCAGCGGCTCGGGCATAGGAAAGGCTTCAGTTTTTCTGAACACAGGCTTTCATATTAGTCGTTTGTTTGAACGGCTGAGGTCCGCTCATCCTGTCGGCAACCGGTGGCGCCACAAGCCCGTGGCCACCGAGAGCCAAGCGGAGGTGAGCATGTCTGGTGAACGACGCGATACCCATGTACGGCAACAATCCGAGCCGCAGCTACCGGAGTTTTACATGCCGGCCATGTGGCCGCTGGATCTGCAGCGCAGCCTGCATGACTGGTTTCGCGCCTGGCGGCAGCGACGCCTGTATTGGCAACTGTTGAAGCTGGATGATCGGCAGCTGGCGTCGCGCGATCTGGATCGGCGCCGGCTCAGGGAAATGGCTAATACGCCGTTGCGTCAGTTGGTAGCGAAGCGGCGCAAGCACCGCGGCCCTGCGCGCGCCGTTCGTTGAGCGGCCAACCTGCCGTCAGGGCTTGCGAGCGAGGAGCACGGCGCGCATGGGAGCCGGCAGGCCTTCGACCGTTTTGCCGTGGTCTTGCGGGTCGAGGAAGTCGGGCAACGACTGGTAGCGCATCCACTCGGTGCTGCGCTGTTCCGCGATGCTGGTCACGCTGACATCCACGCAGCGCACGTCGACAAAGCCGGCGCGGCGCAACCAGCATTCCAGCGCCTTCACCGAAGGCAGGAACCAGACGTTGCGCATCTGCGCATAGCGATCCTCCGGTACCAGGGCGGTGTTCTCGTCGCCCTCGACCACCAGTGTTTCCAGCACCAGCTCGCCACCGCGTACCAGGCAGTCCTTGAGGTCGAGTAGATGGTCGACCGGTGAGCGGCGATGGTAGAGCACGCCCATGGAAAACACCGTTTCGAAGCCTTCGAGCCTGGCCGGCAGTTCTTCCAGGGCGAACGGCAGATGCCAGACCGGCAGCTCCTGCAGGTAGCGCTTCATCGCATGGAATTGGCAGAAGAACAGCCAGTTCGGGTCGACCCCGACCACGCTGTCTGCGCCGGCACCGAGCATGCGCCACATGTAGTAGCCGTTGCCGCAACCGACGTCGAGGATGCGTTTGCCAGCCAGATTCAGGTGCGGCGCAACCCGGTCCCACTTCCAGTCCGAGCGCCACTCGGTATCGACATGCACACCGAACACGTCGAACGGACCCTTGCGCCATGGTGAGAGCCCCATCAGCGCGTCGTAGGTGGCCTGGCGCGTGGCGTCGTCACAGGTCGCGTCGAGGCGGAAGCTGTCACGCAGTTCGACCTGCACGGGCGCCAGAGCAGGCAGTGCATCGACGGCACGCCGCCATCGCGGCAGATCGCCGTGACCGATCGCGAGTTTGGCATCCAGCTGCTGCTGAACGCCGTTGGCCCAGGCGGCCAGCGGGGTGCCGGCCAGGCGCCAGGCGAGGGGAGTCAGGTCGAGATTCATGGCAGGGCGATCAGCGAGGCGAAATTCAGGCACTGGAACCAGGGCACGACCTTGGAAAAGCCGGCATCCAGTAGCCGTTGGCGATGGGTTTCCAGGCTGTCGGGCTTCATCACGTTTTCGATGGCGCTGCGTTTCTGGGCGATTTCCAGTTCGCTGTAGCCATTGGCGCGCTTGAAGGCGATGTGCAGGTCGGTCAGCAACTGTTGCTCGTCTTCATCTTCGAAGCGCAGTTTTTCCGACAGGATCACCGCGCCACCGGGCACCAGCGCCCGGCGAATGCGGCTGAGCAGCGCCGGGCGCTGTTCCGGTGCGATGAACTGCAGGGTGAAGTTCAGCGCCACCAGCGAGCTGGGCTGGAACTGCAGAGCCAGGATGTCGCCCTCGATGACCTCGACCGGCAACAGCTCCTGGAACATCGAGTCCTGCCCGTGGAGGTATTTACGGCAGCGCTCGACCATCGCCGCGGAGTTGTCCACGGCGATGACCTGGCAGTTGTCGGCAGTCACGTGGCGCCGCAACGCCTGGGTCACCGCGCCCAGCGAGCAGCCGAGGTCGTACAGATGAGTATGCGGCTGTGCGAACTGGGCGGCGATCACGCCGATGTTCTCGACGATGGTCGGATAACCGGGCACAGAGCGCTTGATCATGTCGGGAAACACCCGCACCACGTCCTCGTTAAAGACGAAGTCCTGAATGCGGGGCAGGGGCTGGGCGAACAGACGGTCGGGATCGTGACTCACGGTGTCGGGCGGCGTGTGTGAAAACGGGGCGGCATTGTAGCCGAAACCACGCTCGCCGCGGGCTCCGCCCGACTCAGCGTACCTCGATACGGCAATCGAACATGCCCGCTGGCTCGGCGTCGGCCTCCCACGGACGTTGATAGGTAAGGTACAGCCTGCCGCTGCCGGACTCCTGTGCCTCGAAGCGCCAGGTCGACAGGCCATCCCCGCCGATCATGTCGGCCTTCGGATTGCTGAACACTTCGGGGCCGAGGCTGCTCAATTGCTCCGCGGCGGCTTCGTGCAGAATCCAGCGATAGCCGGTGGTCGGGTTGCTCGGCAGGCTGACGATGAGTTGCTGGCCGCTCTGCAGTGTTTGCGGGCAGCGGCTGTCGTCGCTGAGCACGACGCTGGAGGGCGTCTTGTCGTTGCTTGCGCAGGCAGCGAGCAGGGCGAAGCTGGCGGGCAGCAACAGACGAGGGATGTCGAAAGACATGATCGGCACCGGTCGGAAATGAGTTGGGAAGGATAGCCCAAAAGAGCTCGGTTGCAGGCGCGCACTCGGTCTGCATCGGCCCCGAAGGGTAGAAGCGCAGCGCGACCTCCACCCCTCGACTACAGCTGGTCTGCATCCTGTGCCGCGTCAGAACAGCACCTTGGCCACATCGGCGAAGCGCTTGGCGAAATGCACCGTCAGGCCTTCCTTGAGGTAGTCGGGCAGCTCTTCGAAGTCGCCGCGGTTGGCTTCCGGCAGGATCAGCTCGAAGATCTTCTGCCGCCGCGCCGCGATCACCTTCTCGCGCACCCCGCCGATCGGCAATACGTGGCCGGTCAGCGTCAGCTCGCCGGTCATGGCCACGCCTTTCTTCGGCGGCTGGTTGCGCGCCAGGGAGAGCAGTGCGCTGGCCATGGTGATGCCGGCGCTGGGGCCGTCCTTGGGCGTGGCGCCCTCCGGCACGTGCAGGTGCACGAAGGCCTGGTCGAAGAACTCCGGGTCGCCCTTGAAGGTTTTCAGGTTCGAGCTGACGTAGCTGTAGGCGATCTCCGCCGATTCCTTCATCACATCACCGAGCTTGCCGGTGAGCTTGAAGCCGCGGTTGAGCGTATGGATGCGCGTGGCCTCAATCGGCAGTGTGGCGCCGCCCATGCTGGTCCAGGCGAGGCCGGTGATTACGCCGACGCCGGAGAGCACCTGTTCGCTGCGGAATACCGGTTTGCCGAGGTAGCTTTCCAGGTCCTTCGGCGTGATCTTCAGTTCCGCTTGCGGGTCTTCCAGCAACTTGACCACCGCCTTGCGCACCAGCTTGCCCAGCTGTTTCTCCAGCTGACGCACACCAGCCTCGCGCGCATAGCCTTCGATTACCGCCTTCATGGCGCTGTCGCTGATGGTCAGGCGTTGCTTGGGCACGCCGGTCTTGTCCAGCAGCTTCGGCCACAGGTGGCGCTTGGCGATGGCCAGCTTCTCTTCGGCGATGTAGCCGGACAGGCGGATCACCTCCATGCGATCGAGCAGCGGGCCAGGAATCGAGTCCAGGGTGTTTGCCGTGCAGACGAACAGCACCTTGGACAGGTCCAGGCGCAGGTCCAGGTAATGGTCGAGGAATTCGACGTTCTGCTCCGGGTCCAGCGTCTCCAGCAGCGCCGAGGCTGGGTCGCCCTGGTAGCTGCTGCTGAGCTTGTCGATCTCGTCGAGCATGATCACCGGGTTCATCACCTCGACATCCTTGAGCGCCTGCACCAGCTTGCCGGGCAGCGCGCCGATGTAGGTGCGACGGTGACCCTTGATCTCCGCCTCGTCGCGCATGCCGCCGACGCTGAAACGATAGAACGGCCGGCCGAGGGATTCGGCGATGGACTTGCCGATACTGGTCTTGCCCACGCCCGGTGGGCCGACCAGCAGCACGATGGAGCCGGCGATCTCGCCCTTGAAGGCGCCGACGGCGAGAAATTCGAGGATGCGGTTCTTGATGTCATCGAGGCCGGCATGGTGCTTGTCCAGTACCTTGCGCGCGCGCCTGAGGTCGAGCTTGTCCTGGCCGTACACACCCCAGGGCAGGGCAGTGGCCCAGTCCAGGTAGTTGCGGGTGACGGCATATTCCGGCGAGCCGGTCTCGAGGATCGACAGCTTGTTCAGTTCCTCGTCGATGCGCTTCTGCGCGGCGGGTGGCACTACCTTGCCTTCCAGGCGCGCACGGAACTCGTCGGCATCGGCGCTCTTGTCGTCCTTGGTGATGCCCAGCTCGCGCTGGATGATCTTCAGCTGTTCCTTGAGGAAGAACTCGCGCTGGCGTTCGCCGATCTTGCGATTCACCTCGCCGGTCAGCTCCTTCTGCAACCTGGCGACTTCCACTTCCTTGCGCAGCAGCGGCAGCACCTTCTCCATGCGCTTCAACACCGGCACGGTATCCAGCACTTCCTGCAGCTCCGCGCCTGGCGCGGTGGTCAGCGCGGCGGCGAAGTCCGACAGTGGCGACGGGTCGTTGGGGCTGAAGCGATTGAGGTAGTTCTTCAGTTCCTCGCTGTACAGCGGGTTGAGCGGCAAGAGCTCCTTGATCGCGTTGATCAGCGCCATGCCGTAGGCCTTCACCTCGTCACGCGGGTCGTCATCGCTCTTCGGATAATCGACTTCCACCAGATACGGCGGCTTGCGCCGCAGCCAACCGCGGATGCGCACCCGCGCCAGGCCCTGGGCGACGAACTGCAGCTTGCCGCCCTCCTGCGACGCGTGGTGCACACGGACCATGGTGCCGTGCTCCGGCAGGCTGTCCGGGTCGAAGGTGGCCATGTCCAGCACTGGCGAATCGACGAAGAACAGTGCCACGCGCTGGTGCGGCGTCTTCGCCACGCGCTCCAGGGTCTCGGCCCAGGGATCTTCGTTGACGATCACCGGCAGCACCTGCGCCGGGAAGAACGGCCGGTTGTGCACCGGGATGATGTAGAGCTTGTCCGGCTGCTGTTGATCGGGCAGTACGAGACCGTTGGAGGAGATGATTTCCTGCTCGATATGATCCTGATTGACGTCGTCGTTCATGCGGCACCCGTTGCGAATACGTGCACCTTAGATGGGTGGTGGCGCGGATGATTTCAATCCCGTCGCGTGGGAGTGGGCACTTCATGTCGGCTTAGGTACAGTGCTTGCACGCACAGGTGCCCATCATGCTCAACGCCCGTCTGCTTCGCCTGGATGACCAGACTCACCAGCACGCCCACGACTATCACCAACTGGTGATGTCGCTCTCCGGGCGCGCGGAATTCGAGGTCAATGGCTCGGGTGGCGAAGTCTGCCGGATGCGTGCCTGCCTGGTGCCGGGCGATGCCGACCACGGCTTCGCCGGCATGGGCGACAACCGCATGCTGATCATCGATCTCGACGAGCAGGATGTCGTCACCGACGACCCTGCGCTGTTGGCCCGGCTGTTCGAGGCGCCGCGCTATCCGGCGCTGGATGCCGATTTCCAGAATCTGCTGGCCTACGCCGGTGCCGAACTGGCGCGCTACGGCAGCGATCCGCTGCTGGCCCGGGCGCTGGGCGGCGTGCTGTTGCGGGCGCTGCACCTGCGACTGTTCGGCGAGTCCCAGCAGCGACCGGCCGGTCCGCTCGATCTGCAGCGGCTGGACAGCCATATCCAGGACAACCTGGCGCGACGCATCACCGTTGCCGAGCTGGCCCAGGTGGTCTGCCTCAGCCCCAGCCACTTTCACGCCCAGTTCAAGGATTGCGTCGGCCTCACGCCGCACCAGTACCTGCTCAAGACCCGCCTCGACCGTGCCGCCCGCCTGCTGCGCGAAACGCCCCTGCCACTGGTGCGGATTGCCGAGGAGTGCGGCTTCTCCAGCCAGAGCGCCTTGACCACGGCGACCCGCCGCTACCTCGGTCTGACCCCTCGCGGATTGCGCAAGTCCGACTCCTGAACTTCTTCTGAGCGCCCTGTTTCCGGGCTCTTCAGCTGTCACGCGCAGATTCTTGCGCCGTGCTGGTGCGTTTTTATTACCGTCGCATTTCCGCACCCGGCTTCCGGAGTTTTTCGTAAAACTTCCGTAGTTTTGCGCAAGAACGACGCGTCACGCTGCCCCTACATTCCGTGTCCCGACCTGGCTCATTGTCTTGTGCTGCACCAACAGCCTGGCCGTGGACTAGACCTATAAGCAGACACCATCACAAGAGGAGCGGCGCATGTTCAAGGCCGGTCACGTGCTGGAAGGCGCCTTCGCCAACCAGAAAGCCGCGGAATTCTTTCCCGCCATCAGCGCCAACTACGCCGTTGACGAGGCGCAATATCTCACCGAACTGCTGCAGCTTGCCGATCCGGGCGAGGCGGGCATCGCCGCCATTCGCGAGCGCGCGCGCAGCCTGATCGAGGCGGTGCGCGGGCGTGACAATGCCGTCGACACCCTCGACGCACTGCTGCGCCAGTACAGCCTGGACACCCAGGAAGGGCTGATGCTGATGTGCCTGGCCGAAGCGCTGCTGCGGGTGCCGGATGCCGCCACGGCTGACGCGCTGATTCGCGACAAGCTCAACGCCGCCGAATGGGAGCGCCACCTCGGCCAGAGCGACAACGTGTTGGTCAACTTCGCCGCCTGGGGGCTGGTGATGACCGGCAAGGTGGTCGATCCAGAAACCGCCGACGGCCGGCCGAAGAATGTCATCGGCCGCCTGCTCAAGCGCTCCGGCGAGCCGGTGATCCGCAGCGCGATGAATCAGGCGATGAAGCTGATGGGCAAGCAGTTCGTGCTTGGCCGCACCATCGCCGAAGCGCTGACGAACGGCCGTCCCGAGCGCGAGAAGGGCTACACCTATTCCTTCGACATGCTCGGCGAGGCCGCGCTGACCGCCGAAGACGCCGCCAAGTACATGGCCGACTACCGTCAGGCCGTGGAAACCGTCGGCGCCGAGCCGCAGGTCGGCAAGGGCCCGCGTCCGTCGGTGTCGATCAAATTGTCGGCGCTGCATCCACGTTACGAAGTCGCCCAGCGCGAGCGCGTGCTCACCGAGCTGTTCGCCAGCGTGCGCGAACTGGCCGTGCTGGCGCGGCAGCGCAATGTCGGGATCACCATCGATGCCGAGGAGGCCGACCGCCTCGAGCTGTCGCTGGAACTGTACGAAAAGCTCCTGCGCGACCCGGCCATCGCCGGCTGGGGCGAGTTCGGCCTGGTCATCCAGGCCTATTCCAAGCGCTGCCTGCCGGTGCTGGTCTGGCTGACGCTGCTCGGTCGCGAGCTTGGCGAACGCATTCCGCTACGGCTGGTAAAAGGCGCCTACTGGGACAGTGAGATCAAGCAGTGCCAGGTCCAGGGCCTGGACGGCTACCCCGTCTATACCCGCAAAGAAGGTACCGACACCTCCTACCTCGCCTGCGCGCGCTACCTGTTGTCCGAACACACCCGTGGGGTGATCTACCCGCAGTTCGCCAGCCACAACGCGCACACCGTCAGCTGCATCCTGGCCATGGCCGAGGAAACCTCGCAGCCGCGCGAGTTCGAGTTCCAGCGCCTGCACGGCATGGGCGATGCCTTGTACGACACGGTGATCGAGAAGTACGCCCGCAACGTACGGATCTACGCCCCGGTCGGCGCGCACAAGGACCTGCTGCCCTATCTGGTGCGGCGCCTGCTGGAGAACGGTGCCAACTCGTCGTTCGTCCACCAGCTGGTCGACCCGCGCGTGCCGGTCGAATCTCTGATCGATCACCCGGTGAGCCAGCTGCGCAAGTTCGCTGCACTGGGCAACCCCCGCATTCCGCTGCCGCCAGCGCTGTTCGGCAATCGCAAGAACTCCCAAGGGATCAACATGAATATCCAGAACCAATGGAACGACCTGGCCAGCGCCTACCAACCTTTCCTCGAGCGCCAGTGGCAGGCTGCGCCGGTCATCAGCGGGCAGAGGCTCGCCGGAACGCCGTCCGAGGTGCGTTGCCCCTATGACCTGAACAAGGTTGTCGGCCAGGCCCAGTTCGCCAGCGCCGAGCAGGCGCGCCAGGCCGTCGATCGCCTGGCGGCTTACTGGCCGAGCTGGAATGCCACGCCGGTGGAAGCCCGTGCCGCCGTGCTGGAGCGTCTGGGTGATCTGCTGGAGCTGCACCGCGCCGAGCTGATGGCGCTGTGCACCGTGGAAGCCGGCAAGTCGCTGCAGGACGGTATCGACGAAGTACGCGAGGCGGTGGATTTCTGCCGTTACTACGCACAGCAGGCGCGGCAGAAGCTTGGCCGCGAAGAGCTGAAAGGCCCGACCGGCGAGCGCAACGAGCTGTTCCATGAAGGCCGCGGTGTGTTCGTCTGCGTCAGCCCGTGGAATTTCCCGCTGGCGATCTACCTCGGCCAGATCACCGCCGCGCTGGTGGCCGGCAACACCGTGCTGGCCAAGCCGGCCGAGCAGACCAGCCTCATCGCTGCGCGTGCGCTTGAGCTGATGTTCGAAGCCGGTCTGCCGAAGGAGGCGATCGCCTTCCTGCCGGGCGATGGCGCCACCCTGGGCGGCGTGTTCTGTCGCGATCCGCGGGTGGTCGGCGTGTGCTTCACCGGTTCCACCGACACGGCACGCATCATCAATCGCCAGCTGGCCGAGAAGGAAGGGCCGATCGCCACACTGATCGCCGAGACCGGCGGGCAGAACGCGATGATCGTCGACTCCACCGCGCTGCCCGAGCAGGTGATCAAGGATGCCGTCGGTTCCGCCTTCACCAGCGCCGGCCAGCGTTGCTCGGCGTTGCGCGTGCTCTATGTGCAGCGTGATATCGCCGATCGTGTGATCGAGTTGCTCAAGGGCGCCATGGCCGAGCTCAGAGTCGGCCCGACACATCTGCGCGAGAACGACATCGGCCCGGTGATCGACCAGGAAGCTCGCGAAGGCCTGCTAGCGCATATCCAGCAGCTCAAGAGCGAAGGGCGACTGATCGCCGAGGCGACATTGCCGGCTGGTCTGAATGGTCATTTCGTGGCGCCGGTGGCCTTCGAGATCGACGGCATTCATCAGCTCAAGAAGGAGCAGTTCGGCCCGGTGCTGCACGTGGTGCGCTACGACGCGGCGGACTTGGAGAAGGTCGTCGCGGCAATCAACGGCACCGGCTACGGCCTGACCCTCGGCGTACACAGCCGCAACGAGGAAACCGCCGAACGCATCGAGCAACTGGCGCGGATCGGCAACCTCTACGTCA
>CETG01052566.1_pt1 | contig 11428 bp, 12 predicted proteins | sample 361471 | NCBI WGS metagenome assembly CETG01 (sample SAMEA2622696, study PRJEB7988) | marine metagenome | isolation source: saline water (ENVO:00002010), including | reverse complement strand
GAAGGTGCACCAAACACTCAACCTGGTGGTGGAATATAAATCCACCATTTTGAAGAAAATAACAGGAAATTATTTATATGTCTCTCTTCAAAATACACGCTCCAATTCTTGATGACATTAAAAAGGATGGTCTAGTACCTACCCTTATAGCAAAAACCGATGAAGTAGTCACACGAATAACTGCAGGATTAAATGTTGAGGAAATTCGATCTGTTTTGCGTGGAGACCCACCTAAACGTCCAAACCCTCGGGTTAAACCTCATGCAGATGCATTCTGGATGCACATGCGCCCAACATATTTCCATGAAAAAGTAATGAACCTATACCCTACTTTTAGATTAGGATGGTTATCTGTTTACTTTATGGTGTTTGAAACAATTACTGGATTAGTATTAATGTTGTGGTATACACCATCTCCATTGCGAGCATTTGAAGACATGCAAAAAATAATCAGCAATGTTCCTTTAGGTTTAATGGTAAGAGATTTACATCGCTTAGGTGCAGAATTCATGGTAATGGTAGTTCTACTTCATATGCTAAGGACATTTATCACAGGCAGCTATAAAAAACCTAGACAATTTACATGGTTTACAGGTGGTGTGCTACTTCTTTTAACATTATTTCTGTCATTTTCCGGTTACCTATTACCCTGGGATCAATTGTCATTATGGGCAGTTACTATTGGTGCATCAATGGCAGAAGCCACTCCAGTAATTGGAAGAGAAGTGAACTTACTAGTACGTGGAGGTCCAGATTTTGGAGCTAATGGATTACTAAGGTTCTATTTACTTCACGTATTTGCACTTCCATTAATTGCATTTATCTTTATAGGTGTCCATTATTATAAAGTTATCATTCACGGTCACTCACTACCTCCAAAAGATGAAGAAGTAGGTGAAGACACGGCAAGAAAAGTCCCTATGGACAAACGAAGCTACTTTCTACCCGATGTACTCACGAAAGAAATATATTGGATAGTGATTTGGACTGCCTTGTTAATTTTGATGGTAACTGTTGGAAATTGGCATGCTCCATTAGAGCCCCATGCTGACATACAGGTAACACCACTACACACTACAGCACCTTGGTACTTCTTATGGCTACAAGGCATGTTAAAACTAGGCGACAAAGTTTTTTGGGGTGTTATTGCTCCAGGAATATTGGTGAATTTTGTTTTTGTAATGCCATACCTAGAAGTTGGTCCTAGCCGTAAATATCAACATAGAAGAGTAGGTCTAACAGTAGGAGCTGTAACTATAGCTGTTTTTTCAATATTGACATTTATGGGAACACCTTATTATGCAGTATCATCATCAGCAGACCAAGAAGTTGTAACGGCTTTAGTCCCTCAAACACATCCTGGACCACTAAGAAGCGCTGCATATGATGAACTGTTACCTGGCAAATACTCATCTGATGAATGGAATTCTGCTCCAACAGATGATCTTCGTCATGTAATGGAAATATTTGATAAAGAAATCGACAAATATGGCAGTGAATTGCCTGGAGCAAAAGGTGTACTCACCATTACCAATTGGCAGGTTGGTCTAAAGAAAATCGACGTAAGTGTTGTTTTAAGTAATGGTAATGAGTCCTTCAGTGATACTGTGTATTTACATGAAGATTCAGATCACGGACACTAATATATGACTTGGCGTACAGTAATTGCAACATTAGCTACATTCTTGACTACTATAGTAGTAGCTTTCTGGTTGATCAATGAGCCCGCTAGAATGCAAAAAGCTGAAGACGGTTTTGCTGGGCGCTCAATGGAAGCTGGAGCAATAATATATGCAAACAATTGCACTAGATGTCATGGACCTCAAGGTGAAGGACTACCTGGTCTTGCTCCTGCCCTCAATACAGAAACCCTCTTTGATGGTACACGTATTACTGAAGTAGGATGGGCTGGTACTCTACAAGATTTTGTCTATTCAACCATTTCTGGAGGTCGTCCTCTACAATCTGCAGGTACAACATGGCCGCAACGAATGCCTACTTGGAGCACAGAATATGGTGGTCCCCTAAGACATGATCAAGTTCGCGATGTTACTGCGTTTGTAATGAACTGGGGTAGAGCATACGATGAAAACGTGATCGAATTACAAGCAAACCAATCAGACATGACTGACATGGAGTCATTTGAACCTGTCGGAATTGATATTTTTTCACCTGAACTACCAGCTGGAAACCCAGATAATGGAGAAACTCTAACTGTTTCTCTAGGTTGTACAGCATGTCATATACAAACGGAAGTAGGACCCGCTTGGCTTGCAGAAAACGATCCTGATGGTAAAGGAATTGGTACTAGAGCTAACGAAAGATTCCTTTCTGCTGACTACAATGGAATGGCCACAAATGCTGAAGAATATTTGCGAGAATCAATAGTACGTACAAATGATTATGTGGTTGAAGGATACGAACCCGGCATAATGGTTGCCACATATGGTGAACAACTTACCAAGCAAGATCTTTCAGACATAATTTCATATTTACTTAATCTCAAATAAGTTAGATCAGTTACTTTCAATATGCAACGCAACAAACTCATATTAGGTGGATTATTAATTATAGGTGCAATTATATACCTTATAGTTAGTACCACCCAAAGCACTAGTAAATACTATTACACTGTAAACGAACTTATCATAGACCAATCAGCTAATATAAATGAAAAGGTCCGTATCTCAGGAGCAGTGATAGGTGAGTCAATTCAATTCAACCCAGACAATTTACAGCTTAATTTTACAATTGCTCACGTACCTGGTGATTCGGATGAAATTATTGCTAACGGAGGCCTTGCTAAAGTACTACACAAAGCTACAACAAACCCAAATCAATCGCGGCTACAAATATTATATACTGGTCCAATGCCAGATCTATTACGAAATGAAGCCCAAGCTATTATGGATGGTCACTTGAACGAACAAAACACGTTTGTAGCAGATACTCTTCTACTAAAATGTCCAACAAAATATGAAGATGAATTATCCCAACAAACCATTAACTAAACACTGCAACAACATTTGTTGATTATAAATTAATGATTGTTTATATAGGTTATATTACACTATTATTGTCGTTTGTTTGCACAATCTACTCTATATTTGCCGCAAGAAAATATATCAAGACTAAACAAATAAAATGGATAGATTCATCAAGCCACTCAGCAATTGCTGTATGGGTGCTTCTAACACTATCGTGTATGTCTCTTGTTTACCTACTAACACATGGTCATTTTGAAGTTGAGTATGTAGCCACAGTCACAAACATAACTATGCCTTCTTATCTCAAAGTTACTGCTCTTTGGGGTGGTCAATCTGGTAGTTTATTATTCTGGTCATGGTTAATGTCAACCTATATAGCAATCACTATGATGCGTAATTGGCAACACGAACGAGATATTCAACCACATGTCATTACCGTAAGTATGTTGACACTTATGTTTTTCATCATGTTAAACCTATTTATAGAAAACCCTTTTAAACTTTTGTGGATAGATAGCACAGAAAGAATAAGCTCCTCAATAATAAGACCTCCACAATCAACAGTCTTTACTCCAGAAGATGGCATTGGGTTAAACCCATTACTACGACACCCCGGCATGATTATACATCCACCAATGTTATATCTTGGATTCGTAGGGTTTGTGATTCCTTATAGCTTTGCCATCGGTGCACTCATTGTAAAACGTCAAGACAACATGTGGATTAGAATAACTCGAAGATGGACACTTGTTGCATGGTTATTTCTATCTCTAGGACTTCTGTTAGGTGGTCGTTGGGCATATGATGTTCTTGGCTGGGGGGGATATTGGGGATGGGACCCAGTCGAAATTGCAGCATTTATGCCATGGCTAACAGGAACTGCTTTCTTACATTCAGTCATAATTCAAGAAAAACAAGAAATGTTCAAGAGATGGAATATGATACTAATCATTCTCACTTATGCACTGGTAATATTTGGTACATTTCTAACTAGATCAGGAGTATTATCATCTGTACATTCGTTTGCACAAAGTTCTATAGGTCCTTTATTTTTTGTCTTCATATCTTTATCTTTTTCAACTTCATTGTTATTATTACTTCGTGGATGGAATCACTTGCAAACACAAAAACCTCTGACATCCTGGATGTCAAGAGAAGGCTTTTTCCTAATCAACAATATGCTGTTCATGGGAATATTAACAGCTTGCTTTTGGGGAACTATATATCCTTTAATATCAGAAATATTTACGGGTCAGAAAATAACCGTCGGACCACCTTATTATGAACGTACAACTGGACCACAATTTGCTGCATTGCTTTTGCTAATGGGCATAGCACCGCTTGTAGCATGGCGCATAAGCACAGTCAAACGACTGGGTTACCTAATATGGAGACCCACCATTATCTCATTGTTAATTCCATTAGCTCTAATTCTTAGAGGAGTGACAAACCTAACTGCATTGCTAAGCCTATGGCTTGCTACCCTGGTGTTTTGCGTCACATTGTATGAATTCTACCGCGGTGCCCTTGCCCGTCAAAATTCTTCTGAAGAAAATTTCATGCAGTCTCTATGGGAACTTGTAGAGAAAAATCGTAGACGATATGGAGGATATATAGTACATCTAGGTGTTGTTTTTATTTCAATAGGAATTATCGGTATTGAAATGTTTCAACAGGAAACTCAAAAAACTATTTCATTAAATGAAAGTATTAATATAGGTCAATACTCACTAGTCTATAAAAATTTATCAGAACTTCCTCAAAATGATGGTCGCTTTATCACAAAAGCAACTCTAGCAATATATAAAAATGATACTTTTGTTACCAACATTCAACCACAACGCGACTACTACATTCAAAATCAACAAAGGATGACTATCCCTGATGTTTACAGTACGCTGGAAAGCGATTTGTACGTACTTTTAATTGATTGGAAACCAATTGATACTCAACAAGCAACATTCAAAATATATCTAAATCCATTAATTAATTGGGTATGGGTTGGAGGCCTACTATTTATAGTAGGCACATTGATAGCCGCATGGCCCGACAAACGAGATGATATTATATTGAAACTACACTCATCTACCTAAGAGATCATGAAAATCTTGCAAAAAGCACTTGGTATAATATTAATATTGTTTTTCAGTAATACTAATATTGTATTATCAATGGACCATATTCCAACTGATGATGAAATCAATAATATTAGTAAAGATTTATATTGTCCCGTATGTGAAAACATCCCCCTTGATGCTTGTGGAACCCAAGCTTGCATTCAATGGCGCAATACTATTGGTCAACTATTGTCAGAAGGATGGTCTCCAGATGAAATAAAAACTCACTTTGCAACCCAATATGGTATACAAGTATTATCTGAACCACCTAAAACAGGTTTTCACGCTCTTCTATGGCTACTACCATTAGCCTGTCTATTGACAGGATTATTCATCCTAATTAAAACTTTTTCATCCAAAAAACCTTCCGAACATGAACATCCATCTGAAAACAAGAGACACACAAACCTGAACGATTACCATATCAATCAAATAGAAAAAGATTTACAACAATGGAAATAAATACAAAAAAACACACAAACAAATTGGTTGGTTTTTTTGTATGGTGCCTACTAATATCTTTACTAGTCTTTGTTGCAATTGGAATGTTTCAAACCAGTCTAGGTCCCCTTAGATCAGGTAAAGTGCCAAATTTTTCTCTTCAAACATTCGATGGTAAAACATACAATCTCAATAAACTTAATGGAAAAATAATTGTAATAAACTTCTGGGCTTCATGGTGTGAACCATGTAAAGAAGAAGCATCTGATTTGGAACAAATATGGCTCGATTATAAAAGTCGCGATGTTATTTTGTTAGGAATTGGATATGCAGACACAAAAGTTGAAGCATTAGATTACCTAAGAACATGGAACATAACTTATCCAAATGGACCAGATATAGGCACAAAAATATCTCGATTGTTTCGTATCAGAGGAGTACCCGAAACGTATATTGTTTCAAACGATGGTTATATTATTAAATCATTTGTTGGACCGGTTACATACAAAACCTTAACAACAATCTTGGACAAACTGTTACAATAACCTTATTAATCTAATGAACGCACTTATTATCTCTGTCATTATTGTCATAACAATTGCTGTGATTATGTTTGTAATATACCCATTATTTAAATCTTATACTGATCCAAATCACAACAAAGTATCAAACTACGTTTTGTTGGCTAAACGCACCAGAATAATTGAGCTACTATATGATCTTGAATTTGATCATAGTACAGACAAGATCAATAAAGCAGACTATCTAACACAAAGAAACAACCTTTTAGAAGAAGGTAAAAACCTATCTGAACAACTAGCTCATGCTAATGAAGACAATATTTTTAAATAATTCTATACTGTCCAAACAACCATTTCTATGATAAATCTACAAAATGTTTCAAAATCATTTGGACTAACATTTGTACTCAATGATATTAATCTAAAGATATCTACAGGACAATTCACAACCATAATTGGACCAAATGGCTCTGGCAAAACAACTCTTCTTCGCATCATATCTGGACTACTTACTCCAAACACAGGTACAGTAACAATAAACGGTATTAATACCGCCACACACGCTTATGATACAAGACATTTGATTGGTGTTATTTCACATCAGTCATTTCTATATGAAAATCTGACCGCATTTGAAAACCTACTTTTCTATGCTCGTCTCTATGGAATCAATGACATTAACTCTCGAATCAAATTCGTGCTAGACACTGTTAACTTGTCCAAGCATCAAAATATTTTAATAAGCACGTTTTCGCATGGTATGAAACAAAAATTATCGATAGCTAGATCAATTCTCCACAATCCTCCAATCATCCTCTGTGATGAACCCTATACAGGTCTTGATCAAAACTCATCAGACAATTTAACTAGACTCTTACAATCTATTACATATTCCGGTAACACAGTCGTAATGGTCACTCACAATCTAAATAAGGTTATAAAACTAAGTGACCAACTTATAGTTTTACACAAAGGTAAAATAGAAACAAACGAACCGATTGCTGATAAAACGCTAGAAACACTAATTAAAGAATATGATGAAATCACCACAAGATAATACTACAACTAAATTTTGGCAATCCTCTCTCGCAATCATATGGAAGGATTGGAAAATTGAACTTCGCAAAAAATCACTATTGAGCTCAATGTTAATATTTTCACTAATGATTGTTCTAATTTTTACTTTTGCATTAGATCTTGACAAATCCGCCAGAGAAAATGTAGCAATTGGAATTCTATGGGTAACATTTGTGTTTGCTGCTACATTAGGACTTAACCAAACTATTGCTTTGGAAAATGAAAACAGCACACTAGATGGAATATTATTATCACCGATAGATCAGACATCTATCTTAGTAGGTAAATTCATTAGTACTTTCATTTTTGTAACAATCATTGAAGCCTTTGTAATGCCCATATATTATATTTTATTTGAAATACCGTTGTTTTCACCAAAGTTGATTGTAGTAATTTTATTAGGTACATTCGGTTATACATTAGTAGGTACATTGTTAGCAACTATTGCTATGCGTACTCAATATCGAGAAATTATATTACCAATCTTGTTATTTCCAGTTGCTACACCAATAATCATATCAGCTGTACAATGTAGTAACAAAATACTGTCTGGGGCTAGTTGGAATCAAATGTCAGGCCCCTTCAATCTATTAATAGTTTACGATATAATATTTGTCGGTATAGCAATAATGACTTTTGATCACTTAATTAAGGAATGACTATGACCAATTATTTAAAACAAAACAACAAACTTGCATATATGACTATCTGCTCATTTTTATTAATTTTAATATCAGTATATATGATACTCATATATGCACCTCAAGAAATAATTATGGGAGATGTGCAACGCATCTTCTATTATCATGTAGCATCAGGATGGATAGGTGCATTAGCATTCTTTATAACTTTAATTGCAAGTGTACTTTTTTTGATAACAAAACATGAAAAATATGATCTTGTTGCAATGAGTTCAGCTGAAATTGGAGTAGTATTTATATCAATGAACATCATAAGTGGCTCGATTTGGGCACGACCAGTCTGGAATACATGGTGGACTTGGGACCCACGCTTAACAACAGCTACAATTATGTGGTTGTTATATATAGCTTATCTATTTCTTCATACAGGTTTGGAAAACCATCACCGACGAGCCCATATCACCTCTGTTTATGGCATAGTTGCGTTCGTAAGTGTACCCTTAACTTTTGCGGCAATAAGAATCTGGCGAACTATTCACCCTGTAGTAATAGGCAGCTCTGATCCAAATGCAGAAGGACAATTTGATATGACACCTGAAATGACTACAACTTTATTGTTTACTGTCGCAACTTTTACAGTATTATATTGTACACTTATATGGCATAGGATCAGAATACAACAAATGCAAATATCATTATCAAAAATTTATTCTCATGAAATAGGCAATTAATAGCAAATAACATGTTACTCAACAATCAACCAATAGATACAAGCTCTTACTTAATAATGGGTTTACTCATTCTAGCAATAATAGGTAGTAGTTATTGCTTATATTTATATAGACGTTTCAACAAACTCAATACACTTTTATCAAAGACTAAACAGCCTAATGACGAAAGTCCTTGATTATATTTAGCAGAATTAATAATTATACAAGAGTCATTTAATTCATTCTGCTATAAATTTAATTTGTCAGATAAAAACCACTTATTTGGAGGAACCATTGTTATTAGATGAAACACAAATAGATCAACTCGACACACTGAGTATGATAGATCATATTAGTACATTACCAGAGCAAATTATCCAAGCCTGGAAAGATAGCGCAAGCTTGACTGTGCCTACATTAACAAACATATCTAACATTGTTATATTAGGTATGGGAGGCTCCGCTATAGGAGGATCTCTATTAAGTTCTCTTTTATCTACTGAATGTCCTGTGCCAATATTTTCTAATCGTGATTACGACATCCCAAGCTTCGTCAATGAAAACAGTCTTGTAATAGCTTCATCATATTCAGGTAATACTGAAGAAACACTTACTGCACTTTCATTAGCCCACAAACAAAATGCACAAATTGTAAGTATATCGACAGGAGGTCAATTAATTAAAGACACCAAATCATATGGAGGCACATCCTGGATATTTAATCACCAAAGTCAACCCAGAGCAGCCTTAGGATACTCTTTGATTCTTCCTTTAATACTTCTTAATCGACTTGGATTAATACGTGACTTTACTAATGATATAAAAGAAACACATCAAATATTGTTGCATCAAAACAAAATTTTTGGCAAATCATCACCTTTGTCCAACAACCCTGCTAAACGTCTGGCGGGACAAATGCTTGAAAGGATTGTAGTAATTTTCACAGCTGAACCATTATCACCTGTAGCTAGAAGATGGAGAGGGCAAATTGCTGAAAACAGCAAAGCTTGGGCACAATACGAAGACATACCTGAAATGAATCACAACTCAGTTGTTGGCTTAAATAAACCTGATGCATTTATAGACAACACCTTTATATTGTTTTTAGATTCTCCACAATTACATCCTAGAAATCAATACCGAATGCAACTCACTCGTGAACTTGTTCTAGGGTCAGGGTATAACTGTGACACGATAATGTCAAATGGCGAATCTCGACTAGCCCAAATGTTATCATTAGTGCACTATGGTGACTACGTAAGCCTTTATCTAGCAATTGCCTACGGAGAAGACCCTTCTCCAGTAGAAAATATTGCATGGTTAAAATCAAAATTGTCAGAATCAGATTCTGATAACAAATAATACATATATGACCCTTGATCTAAATAGCTTGCCAAAAATAGTTCGTCTACAGTTACGTATCAGACAATACCCTATTTTAGGTAAAAAAATTAGAGACAAAATGCTTAAAGAATTGTTCAACCGAGGGATAATAACTCCTAACCAAATGGATCAAGAAGTTGTTGAAAAATCTATAGAGTCTCAACAATTAGATGGTCAAAATAAATCACGTAAGAAAGAGCCTGACGAGGTATGGAAACTTCGTACCAATCATGTTCGTGACTATCTAACAGAATTTTATTTTGCCTACAATTTACCAATGACAGCTTTTGATACCATTATCAATGAATTAGTCGACAACCAAGACAAACCAACATCAAATGTTAGTGGAATAAACTACAATCCAGAAATGGCTCCTCTTGATCTATTAATGAGCCATGGTGAACAAATTGAAGCACTAGAAAAACAAGAAAGACAGGTGTTTGAACACCACTTACAAGAAATAAAAGTGGTAGCCATAAAAACCATCCTGAGTGACAGACTTGAGTTTATTGGAACCGCAAAAAACTGGTTTAAAATATCTGATTTGTTTCATATACTTAATAGGCGATATGGTACTGGCAAAATTGGTGGTAAAGCAGCAGGGATTGAACTCGCCAAAATCATGATGCAAAGTCATGATTCTCCTACAAGAGATGTAAGAACACCTCTATCATACTTTATCGCCACAGATGTTTTTGAACAATTTAAAGACATTAATAATCTAAGTTGGGTAATGAATCAAAAATATAGATCACCTGAAGAAATTAACAAACTATTTCCTAAAATTAAACGCGACTTCAGCCAAGGTAATTTACCAAACACAATACAAAATGAATTGAAACAATTACTTATAAAACACCATAAACAACCGATCATTGTCAGGTCATCCAGCCTACTAGAAGATTCGTATGGCACATCATTTGCTGGAAAATATGATAGCTATTTTTGTGGCAATCAAGCAGAAACAGATGATAATCTGTACGAGCTTTCTCAAGCAATAAGTAAAATCTATGCTAGTGTATACAGTCCAGATGCACTGATTTATCGCAAAAAAATGGGCCTACTAGATTATGATGAACGCATGGCAATTCTTATACAAGTAGTAGATGGCGAACAATATGGTGACTACTTTTATCCTCCAATTGCAGGTGTAGCATTCAGCAAAAATCAATACCGATGGACACCTCGAATAGATCCTGACCAAGGTTTAGTACGGTTAGTATATGGCTTAGGAACTCGAGCGGTAAACCAAACAACGGATTATGCTCGGATGATTGCTATGAGCCATCCTAATATTAGACCAGAGTCAAACACAAACTCAATAATCCATTATTCACAGAAAAAAATAGACCTAATTAACCTCAAGTCCAATAAATTCCAAACAAAACTTATTAGTAGTTCACTAAATGGGAATTTGAAATGGCTAAGATTAATAGCTGAAAAAAAAACTGATAACTATCTATCGAACATTATTGTCAATAATCCTGGAATTGAATCCGATTCATTGGTGTTGACATTCACAGAATTGATCAAGAGGACTGATTTCACTAC
>CETG01111870.1_pt1 | contig 11432 bp, 8 predicted proteins | sample 361471 | NCBI WGS metagenome assembly CETG01 (sample SAMEA2622696, study PRJEB7988) | marine metagenome | isolation source: saline water (ENVO:00002010), including | reverse complement strand
GTTTGCACGGACTCAGCTTGGACAAATGATTCGTCAAGCGCAATTACGGATTAGCCATCGAAACATCGAGCGTACCGCTGACCGATTCCTTACCAGTTGAATTCTGGAAAGGTGCAAGCCCGAACTCAGGGATCACCGCCAGCAGATGGTCGAAAACATCGGCCTGAATCGCCTCGTATTCGGCCCAGACCGTTGTGTCGGTGAAAATGTAAATTTCGATCGGCAATCCGTTGTCACCCGGTTCTAGTTGGCGGATGAGAAACGTACGATCTTGCCGGATCTTAGGATGGTTTTTCAGGTATGCCATGATGTAGGCGCGAAAGGTACCTATATTGGTTAGACGCCGGCCATTGACCAATTCCGACAAGTCGGCATTGGCAGTCTGGTTGTGAGTATCAACCTCATTGAGCTTGGATTGCAAATAATCCTTCAACAGGTCGAACCTCTGAAACTTTGTAAGAAGCCCCTCGTCTGCGAACCGGATAGAACGCATATCAATCCGGATAGAACGCTTGATCCGTCGCCCGCCGGAATCCTTCATACCGCGCCAGTTACGGCAAGACTCGGTGATCAATCTCGAAGCAGGAATACTAACAATGGTTTTGTCAAAATTCTGCACCTTCACCGTGGTTAGTGACACGTCGATCACGTCGCCGTCAATACCATGCGGCTTCATCTCGATCCAATCGCCCTTACGCACGGTGTCATTGCTAGCAAGTTGGATGCCGGCAACCAGTCCCATGATCGCGTCCTTAAACACAAACAGAAAACCCATGACCATCGCACCCAGCCCAGCCATAAGAGTGCCAACTTCGCGGCCCATAACGATCGAAATAATGAAAATACCGCCAAAAAAACATGCCACCAGCATCACCGCCTGCATGAGACCCTTAATCGGAATACGTTTCGAGATGTCGTACTGTTGATATATCGCAATCAGGCCATTAAGCAATGCCTGCAGGGTGAATAAAAGTACCACCACAAGGTAAACTTTAGCCAAGCCTTGCACAAATCCTACCAAACTCTGCAAGCCCTCGAAAACCACCGGGGCCAAAACGTGTACAACGAGCGCGGGAACTAAATTGGAGAGGCGGGCAAACACCTTCTGCTGAATTAGAACATTGTCCCAGTCGAAGCTCGACTTCGTAGCAAGGAACCGGATAACCCTCAATACAACCCGCTTAGTAAGCAGATAAGCCAACCAACTTAGAAACACGAGCAATCCTGCTCCCACCACATTCACTAATAAAACAGCCCAGCCAGTTTCTATACCGTATCCCTCGAATAATCCCATCAGCACATCCAGTAGGTTACGCAAATTCTGAATAGTCTCGTTATCCGAAACGGCTTTTTCCAATGTATTTGTCTCGTTCATTTTCTAGCGGAAAGGTAGTCAAATAACCCTGACGATGAAACCCATTTTCCTTGCTTGATCAATCGCACGGTTTCAAAAAAAACGGGAGTCAAAATCGACTCCCGCTGTGTAATTCATTGGAGTTGGCTTTTAGAAGCTCTCGCCGACTTGAAAGCGAAGAAACTTAACAACGCTGATCTCGCCGCCCAATGCCTGACTAACGGATGCCACATGGTCCTTGATGCTTACGTCCGGGTTCTTAACGAAGCCCTGCTCAAGCAGGCAGTTCGTAGCGAAGTATTTGTTAAGTTTGCCGTTAACGATGTTCTCGATGGCCTGCGGCGGTTTGCCTTCAGCCTGTTCCTCGGCGATAGCCTTCTCCTTGGCCACCAACTCTGGATCCACCTCATCCCGGCTCACGGACACTGGTGCGGAAGCCGCAATATGCAGAGTGATATCCTTCACCAAAGACTTGAATTCATCGTTGTCTAGGGTCTCTTCTTCACCGACCGCAACCTGAAGTAAAACGCCAACCTTAGCACCGGTGTGAATGTACGCAGCCACCAACCCAATACCGTCCACCTCTAGCTTTGCATCACGAGATAGCAGAATATTCTCACCGATCTTAGCCACCTGTGCGGTGCGCAATGCTTCAAAGTCCGTACCTGGCTCTGTCAGCTTGAGTTTGGCAAATTCCCTAGTGAACTCCAAGAACTGCTCGTTCTTGGCAACAAAATCGGTCTCGCAGTTGACCTCGACTAGCACACCAGCCTTAGAATCGGGCTGGATGTAGTGGGCGATGACACCCTCGTTGGCCTCGCGGCCAGCCTTCTTGGCGGCCTTGATCGTACCCTGCGCGCGGAGCACATCAACAGCGGCTTCGACATCGCCATTGGTCTCAATGAGAGCTTTTTTGCAGTCCATCAGGCCTGCGCTGGTCATGCCGCGAAGTTGTGCGACAAGTTTTGCTGTTATCTCTGCCATAATCTTTTTTTATAACTGAATTACCTTCCAGCTGGATTAACCGGAAAGAAAAAAATTCGGTTGGCTTCGGTTCAAGACTACACCGGCTTGACCGAAGCTTCGGGTGTTTCTTCCGATGAGGTTTCCCTGTTCTTGGCTTCGTCCGATTCCACTGAAGCCGCCGGCTCGGTCGCATTCTTTTCTGCAGGAGCCGATTCGATTGGAGTTTCTGCTATAGGCAAATCGGGTGCACTATCAGATTTATTGGCCTTAGCATCAGCTTCCGCCTTCATTTTTGCAGAAGCTGCCTCATAGGCTGCCCGCGCCTCAACCATCGGTTGTGTAACAGCACTTAATACCGCCTTTATAGAGCGGATGGCGTCGTCATTACCAGCGATTGGGTAGTCGACCAATGTTGGGTCTGTATTTGTGTCGACTATGGCGACTACCGGAACACGCAAACGTCGTGCCTCTGACAAAGCATTATGCTCGCGCTTGATGTCGACAATAAAAATAGCATCCGGCTTGGTGGCAAGATCGCGAATACCATTTAGCCGAATGTGGAGACGATTTAGTTCTCGGCGCAGCATAGACTGCTCCTGCTTTACAAACTCTGCCATTCGACCGTCGGTCTCCATCTTTTCCAACTCCACCATGCGACCTATAGATCTCTTGATAGTCTTGAGATTGGTCATCATACCGCCAAGCCAACGTTCGCAAGCATATGGCTGCCCAGTGGTTTCGGCCGTTTCTTTGATGGTGAGTTGAGCCTGCTTCTTAGTGCCAACAAAGAGAACCTTGCCACCATTGGCTACGACTCCTTTGAGAAATACGGCTGCCGCCTCGATTTGAGCCGCCGTTTGAACGAGATCGATGATATGTATACCATTTCGGGCCTCGAAGATGTAATCACGCATCTTCGGATTCCATTTGCGCGTCTGGTGTCCAAAATGGACGCCCGCGTCCAAAAGTTCTTTTACATTACTCATTCTATGTTTTCCATTGGTTACCAGCTAAACTTTTTGTTTAAGCCGTCCCGCGGAAAAACGGGATTAGGTTTGTTGTGGTTAATGCCTCCTCAAGCGACCAAGCTCAAGGTATGGTTTTAAAGGCAGTTAAATCGGCGGTCAATTGGGCTTCAAAAGCCCTCTTTTGGCCAAAAAAAGGGCAAGGAAATTACCAAATTAAGTGCAATACGCAACCCTCAATTTTTCTTTTTTATGCGGGCGCTTTCCGGCCAAGCGAGCGAACGGTCAAACATTGGCTGGCCAACTGCCGTTATAAGCCGTAACAATCGCTCCTTCAAGGAGGTATACAGCACTTTATGCTGATGTTTTTGGCGAAAGCCATCAATCAAAACGGTCAACTACTCGCCATAGCGGCGTTTTATTGGCTTGGCTCTGTACTAGGCCAATCGGCCTCACACACCGTTAAGAGCGGTGAGACACTCGGCGTAATCGCCAAAAAATATGGCCTTAGTACTGCTGCTCTCGCTGCCCATAACGGCATTACCAACCCAAATCGCCTGAATATCGGGCAGAAACTGACTATCCCGGCTACCACCAATACGATTACCTACACCGTACGCAAGGGAGACTCATTAAGTACCATTGCCAAGAAACATCAAACTACAGCGAGGGCCATCGCACAGGCCAACGGCATAGAGAATCCCGATGCCATCAAGCCTGGCATAAAGCTCAAGTTCATAGTTGGATTAACTAGAGACCCCACCAATACCAAATCGACAATCATCACCGGCTCGACCCTGCGCGAGATTAATCGCCCGAGAATCCGGCGTAACCGCTGGAAGCACATTGTCATTCACCATAGCGCCGACCACAATAACAGTATCCGAGGAATGGAACATTACCATCGCCGGGTCCGCCGAATGGAAAACGGTCTCGCCTACCATTTTGTCATTGGCAATGGGGTCAATACCACTGACGGCAAGATTTATGTGGGCGATCGCTGGAAACGCCAGATTCGCGGCGGCCACCTCTCCAGTTCTGCTCTTAATGAAGTTGCCATTGGCATCTGCCTCGTTGGCAACTTCGAAAAGACTTCCCCGACTGCCAAACAACGTGTCAGCCTAAAAGCGCTTATTTCGATTTTGCGCAAACGTACCCGAGTACCCTACAACCAAGTGCGCACGCACCGGCATATCAATCCCAAGCCGACCATTTGCCCCGGCCGCCGCTTCAACCTCCAGCACATTCTCAGTACTTAAGCCTTTGACATGCCAAACCAGGATTCACAAGCGCTGCTGAGCAGAGCAAAGGAACGGGCAGAAGCCGGTGATTTTTCCCAAGCAATCGAGTTGTCGAAACGTTGTCTCGATCAGGAATCTGCACACGCTGAAGCTCTGATCTTGCTCGGCCGTAGCCTAGCGATGCTAAACCGCAACGACGCAGCCATTCAGGCTCTGGAAAAAGCTTCCAAGGCGAAGTCGAACGACATTGAAGTACTGAACCTCCTTGGCCATTTACTTTACCATTCGGGACGAAACAAGGAAGCTAAAGATGCCTTTAAGGGCTGTCTCGAACTAAACCCAAGCCACATCGAAGCAATGCGGCATATGGCCAACCTTACTATAGACAGCGACCAAACCAACGCATTGCATCTCTTCAAGCGCGCTTATACGCTTGCACCCTATCACTACGACCTGTTATTCGACTACGCTTGGGGGATGACATACTCAGTCGGTGACACCAACTTGGGTGCACATCTGTTTCGACGCTGGATCGCACTTGCCCAAAGTACCGCTGACCGAGGCAGCATCGCGCTACAGGCACTTAACTACGCCTCCAATCAGGATCCAAAGACCCTAGCTAGGTTACACTTGGAATGGGCAGCCCAACACACCAATCCGCTTGGTCAAGCAGCCTGCTTCAAAAATCACGATTTCCGTGCTAATCGTTCACTCCGCGTGGGCCTTCTCTCCGCTGATTTCTGCCAACACCCAGTAGGCCGGTTTGCGCTAGTTCTTTGCCACCACATAAACCGCAACCAATTTGAACTTTTCGTGTATTCCAATAATAAACAGGATGTGTTCAAAAAAAGCTTCGAGTCTTTTGCCTCATGGCGAAACATCTTCGACCGGAAAGATGATACTGTCATTGAACAGATTACCGATGACCGCATTGATATTCTGCTCGATCTTTCCGGACACACAAAAGGGGCCCGACTAGCAGTTCTCGGACAACGGCCCGCACCTGTGCAAGCGTCGGTTTTCGCCTATCCCAATACTACCGGCATGGCGGCAATAGACTACCGCATCAGCGATCCGCACTCAGACCCGCCCGGCCAAACCGAAGCATTCTGGGCCGAAAAACTTGAACGCATGCCACATACGCCTTGGGTGTACCTACCTCCGCAAAAAGTTAGCGTATCTCTCGAGACTCCACCCTCCACTAACGGAAAACCTTTCACCTTCGGCTGCCTGAATAATCCGTTTAAAACCAGCCACGCATGCATTCATCTATGGGCGCAGCTACTAAAGCGTATTCCCGAAACGCGACTCATTTTGCAACAACTCAACGACGGCCACGGTCAGCGGCTTCGCGACTGGTTCGCCGAGGCCGGGGCTTCACCTGAGCAGATCGATATTCGACCTAAAGGCAGTGTTACCTACTTCCTCAAGTTACACAACGAAATCGATCTTATGCTCGATCCCTTCCCTTACAACGGCGGCGTTACCACCGGCGACGCATTTTGGATGGGTGTGCCGCTTCTCTGCCTTGAGGGCGAAACCTATGTATCGCGCCAGGGGGTGATGCAAAACAAATGCCTTGGGCTGGAGGCGTTCATCGCTCGGGACGAAAGGGAGTTCATCGAGAAAGCAGTCCAGATTAGCAACAATCCCGACATGCTGATCCAACTGCGGCAAAACCTACGCGGAATGCTCCAACGCTCGCCGCTGATGGACTACAGCGGGTACGCGCTGGAGTTTGGCGGCATGTTGCAACGTTGGTGGACCAAGCGCTGCACCGAAGAAAACTGACACCAGAGCACTTGACCAAACGACGCGTTCAGCCAACCCTATTGGCCTCGATCCATTCAAATACCTGGCCAAGCGCATCGTTCGGACTGCACAGAATCATCTCCCCCACCCTCGGCTTGATCTCAAGCTGACCTTTGGAGAGCGACCGCTCTCCGATGCCGATGCGAAGAGGGAAACCAGCCAGCTCCGAGTCCTTGAACTTGATGCCGGGGCGCACCGAACGATCGTCGAGTATTACGTCCACACCATTAGCCTGCAACTCATCGTAAAGCCGGTTGGCAAGCTTCATCACCTCCGACTCAGGCTCGACATCCAGCGCGGTGATACAAACCTCGTACGGCGCAATCGATGTCGGCCACAAGATGCCATGTTCGTCGTGACATTGCTCGATTACCGCCTGTAGCGTGCGCGTCACGCCTATGCCATAGCAGCCCATGATGCTTGGGTGGCTTCCGCCATGTTCATCGAGGAACGTCGCGCCGAGTGCTTCGCTGTACTTGGTGCCCAGCTTGAATACATGCCCGACCTCAATGGCGCGGCGAATCTTCAGCGGCTGCCCGGTCTCAACGCACAACTCCCCGGTCCGCACCTGACGCAGGTCGGCCCACATTTCGACCGTGATATCTCGCTCGATGTTGACATTGCGCAAATGTTGCCCGTCATCATTCGCACCGGTGACCATACCACAGCCGCCACGTAATACTTCGTCGGCGTAAACCGAGATCCCAGTGACCCCGACCGCACCCAAACTACCCGGATGAGCACCCAGCGCCTCGACGACCTCGGCATCTCCCGCAGCACGAAAGTTTCCCGTGCCCAGTGCTCCGCCAAGCTTAGCCTCCTGCAACTGATCATCACCTCGCAGCAGCACTATCACCGGCTTGCCATCTGCAATGTAAAGGAGCGTCTTGATCTGCCGCTCCGCTAAAATATCGAAGCGTTTTGTAAGGTCTTCAATCGTCTTCACACCGGGCGTCTCGAATTTTTCCGAGGTACCAAAATTATCAATCGGCGTAGTTTTAACGGGTCCCTGACTAGTGGCCTTTTCAATATTTGCGGCGTATTTGCCGCTCTCACAGTACACTACCTCGTTTTCGCCGGTCTCCGCCGGCACCATGAATTCATGCGAGTGGGCACCACCCATTACTCCAGTATCGGCTTGCACCGCTATAGCCCGCAGACCACACCGCTCAAAAATTCGAGTGTAAGCCTCGTACATACGCTGATAGCTAACATTAGCAGCTTCATTATTGGCGTCGAAACTATATGCGTCCTTCATAATGAACTCCTTCGCACGCATGAGCCCAAATCGCGGGCGAATCTCATCGCGGAACTTGGTCTGAATCTGGTAGAAATTAACCGGCAACTGGCGATAGGAGTTAACCTCATCTGCTACAAGCGTAGTGATTACCTCCTCATGTGTCGGGCCAAGCACCCACTCCTTTCGGGCTCGGTCCTTAACGTGAAACAGTACGTCCTTGGCTGTCTCGAGTCGCCCGCTTTTTGCCCAGATATCGGGGGGCTGCAGCGCAGGCATAAATACCTCAAGCGCTCCGGCCCGATTCATCTCTTCGCGAACGATGGCCTCGACCTTGCGCAAAGCTCTAAGCCCAAGAGGTAAAAACGTGTATAAACCGCCAGTGAGCTTTCGTACCAGACCCGAACGAAGAAGCAGTTTGTGGGAAAGGATTTCCGCCTCAGCAGGCGTCTCTTTTAAAGTGGGGATGAATGTCTGAGACCAGCGCATCTTAAAATTAAATCGCCAACCGACAGGCCAGCGCTTGGCCCAAGCGAACATGAAAAAAGCAGCGAAGTCGAACTGAAACGCAAGCCGCCTACTTGACAGAATTAACTAGTGGCGCCAGACCTTGAATACGCACCTCTAAAGTATCGTTGGATTCAATCGGGCCAACACCAGATGGCGTGCCAGTGAGAATAACGTCACCGGGCAGGAGAGTCATATTTGTCGAAATAAAGCTAACCAACTCCGAGCAAGTGAAGATCATCTGAGACGTGGATGAGTTTTGGCAAAGCTGGCCGTTCTTGAACAATTGGATCGTCAGGCAGTCGGGATCGATCTTGGTCTCGATGTACGGCCCAAGCGGTGTGAAAGTGTCAAAAGACTTGGCCCGTGCCCATTGGCTTTCGGATTTCTGGATTGTACGATCGCTGATATCCTGCGCCGCCATGTACCCGAGGATGTATCGGCTAGCCGCTTTCGGGGTAACGTTGCGAATGCTGCGACCAATCACAACAGCAAGTTCCGCCTCGTAGTCAGTCTGGTGTTTTTCAAATGGGATTTCAATTTTACCCCCATCGGGCAAAACCGATTTGGGTGATTTCAACCAAAACAACGGAGACTTTGGCGCTTCGAGTCCGGCTTCAGCAGCGTGGTCGGCGTAATTGAGGCCGACGGCGATAATCTTCGAAGGCTGAACTGGCACAAGCGTTCGAAAACCCTTTTTAGGAATGGGCGTTTTTTGGAAGGAAGGCGCACCGAAGATATCTCCCTTAAGCTTGAAGAGTTCTCCATCTTCAACCTTTGCGTAAAAGACGTTTTCCCCCTTCTGAAAAAGCCCGATTGCTGCCATGTTGGACGTCTTGTTACCACTCAAAACAGGCTAATGCAATGAAAAAGGGCATTTTAGACTATTTCAACGGTCTCATCGTCAATGGATCCCGCATCGGTAGTTCAACTACTTCGCCTTTGGCCAAGTCGACCAATTTCACGGGATAATCCGGGTGTCCCTTAAGGATTTCCTCCTTTTTCCCGACAATCAGAATGATCAACTGTTCCAGTTTGAGCCTACTCTTTGCCACCCGCTGCACATCAGCGATGTCCACAGCTTCGAATCTGCTACGATATTTAGTCCAGAAATCCGGCTGAGTTGTGTAGCGGCCCGTCATCTCATCGGCGGCGAATAACGAAACAACCTGCGAAGGCGAGGCAAATCTGTTGGGGAATGTGTCTATAAACGACTTCTTAGCTGTGAGCAGTTCCTCCGCACTCACCGGCTGTCGAATGATACGCTCAATCTCCTCAAGTACGATCGACGACGCGTAGGCCACCGTGCGCGATTTAGACTGGAACCCGGCGCGAAATACCACCGGGTAATACGCACCCCCTGGAAATGCTGACCGAGCAGAGTAGGCCAAACCCTCGTCTGAACGAACACGATTGGTGATACGTGACGTAAATCCACCACCGCCAAGTACGTCGTTCATCACTTGAATCGCGTAATAATCAGGGTCATCCCAACGGATGCCTGGTAACAAAATGGAAACACGACCTTGGTTAACATCCTTGTCAACAAGATACACCCCAGGCCTACCATAATTATGGGACTGCGGCACCGGCGGAGCCTTCTTTCCGGAGTACGGCCAACCGGCGAACAGGGCATCGAGTTTCGCTAACATCGCGTCGCGGTCAAAATTACCACTAATGGAAACGATGAAATTACGAGGGTGCACCCAGTCCCGATGGAATGCCAACAGATCCTGTCGCTGTATACTTCCAAGCGACGAGGCAGTCGTGTAACGATTGCCCCAAAAACCCTCACCATAAGCAACCAATTTGCGTTCGCGCGACTCAATGTCCCTTGAATCATCGTTTCGCTGCTTAAGACCCTGCAGCACCTGTGTCTTCCGTAGTTCAAGCTTGTCTTGCTGAAAACTGGGGTCAGCTAAAACAGCGCGTAAAATGTTGAAACCACGGTCTGCATCCTTCGAGAGAAAATTAAGAGTCACGCTCCCGTTAAGACCACTAAAACTGCTTGAAAGCCTTGCCGCAAGAAACTCCAGTTCCTCGTCAAGTTCATCCGCCGGCTTAGACGGAATGCCACCACGCGCCATGAGGTAGCCGGTTAGTTCAGCTAAGCCCTCTTTGCCTTCTGGATCAAGGTAACTGCCCCCACGGATGTTCACTGAAAGGTCAATCAGCGGCCGTTCGCGATCAGGATAAATGTAAACAATCGCGCCAGATGTTAGTTCCACACGGTAATCGGCTGGGTTCGGGGCATCGTAAACCAGTGGAGGGAAGGTAAGTTTCTCTGGTCGATCTGGAATATCTTGCGGATGTCCTAGCGCCGCTCCAAGAACCGCAAAAAAGCTCAAAAACATGTTTCGTTTGATCGATAAAATCATGGTTTTATTTCCTAGTTATTTACTTAACTCGGTAATTCTCCCTCCGATCTTCTGAATAATGATCTTCATTAGGCCCTGCTGTTTGCCATCCGCCTGGCCAATCTGCGACTCCATCGCCTCCAATTGTTGCTTCAACCGATCGAGGTCTGTTTCGGACTTAATCTGGTTTGAGATACGGCGAACAACCGCCTGCTGCTCCGCGCTCAAGCCGGCTAGCGAAGGATCACCCGGCACCTTCGTCCCGGCTTTTCGCGTATAGGTCGCCACGGTTCGGTTTTCCTTCACAAGATATTTCCCTGCCACACGCCGGACATCCTCAGCGGTAACATTTAGTATGTTGGGGATCTCGTTGTTGATTGATTTCCAGTCACCAACACCCTCGTACTGGATCAACTGCACCAGAAGGTGAAAGTTAGATGATGTACGCCTCACAGCCATCGCAGCGAAGTTGTTTTTCACCTTCTGCAACTCCCGCTCGGAAATCGGTTCGTTTTTTAGTCGATCGACCTCGAAATAAATCGCTGCCTCGACTTCGCCTGGGGTGTTTGGCTCTTTAGCCTCACCTCCAATATTAAACATACCTGCATATTTGCGAGACATTTGTTGAGCGAAAGACGATGTCGCCACTTCATCGCGAAGTACGAGTGCCTTGTGAAGCCGACCAGATCGCCCTGATAAAACCGCTGCAAGCACCTCAAGCGCGTGAGAATCGGGATGACCTGCCGCCGGAGTATGCCACAGGATATCCACCTGCGGGTTGGCCTCGGCCTCGGCATTCATCCTTTTTTCCACCTTTTGCTTCATCTCCAAAGTAACGACCTCTGGCGCTTCTCGCTCACCGCGCGGGATTCGGCCAAAGTAACGTTCACACAACTGAATCGCCCTTTCCGTCTCAAAGTCTCCGACGAGGATGAGTGTGATGTTCTGGGGTGCATAATGAAGCGCATAGAATTCATCGGCCTGTGCTTTGGT
>CETG01007321.1_pt1 | contig 11433 bp, 12 predicted proteins | sample 361471 | NCBI WGS metagenome assembly CETG01 (sample SAMEA2622696, study PRJEB7988) | marine metagenome | isolation source: saline water (ENVO:00002010), including | reverse complement strand
CCTTCACTTCAAAAGCTTTACTCACTGACTCTCAAATCTATAACGAAGCGTCTGAGGACTATGTATCGTTTTGGGCTAGACAAGCAAGAGAATTACTGACATGGGATAAAGATTTCACTAATACTCTTGAATGGAATCTTCCATATGCAAAATGGTTTTCAGATGGAGAGCTCAACATTTCATACAACTGCCTTGACCGCCATATTGAAAATGGGAAAGGCGACAAAGTGGCGTATCACTGGGAGGGTGAACCAGGAGATACACAAACAATTACTTATCAAGAATTGCTTGACGAAGTATCAAAATTTGCCAATGTCCTGAAACAATTTGGGCTCAAAAGAAACGACTCCGTAGCTATTTATATGCCAATGATCATTGAACTACCCATAGCCATGCTTGCCTGTGCACGCATCGGTGTCGCTCACTCGGTCATATTTGGAGGTTTTAGCCCTGATGCGATCTTAGATAGATGTGAAGATGCAGAAGCAAAAATGATCATTACTGCTGATGGTGGATACCGACGAGGTGAACCATCAGCTCTAAAAATTAACGTCGATACTGCACTAGAAAATGGTGCTCAAACCGTTGAAACAGTAATAGTTGTAAATCGGTGCGATCTCGATGTCAAAATGAAATCTGGAAGAGACTTTTGGTGGCATGATGTGATGAAGGACGCAATATCAGTCTGTAATCCTGAACCGATGCCTGCGGAACAGCTCCTTTACCTCTTGTACACATCAGGCACTACTGCTAAGCCCAAAGGGATTATGCACACCTCCGCCGGTTACTTAACACAAGTTGCTTTCACTCATAAATATGTATTCGACTTGCATCCAGATACTGATGTCTACTGGTGTGCAGCTGACATCGGTTGGGTAACCGGCCACAGCTACATTGTCTACGGACCGCTTGCAAATTGCACCACTTCAGTCATGTACGAAGGAACTCCAGATACCCCTAGAGAGAATCTTCGGAATGGACTTGAAAGATCGCAATGGTCCAAAGACAGGCTATGGGACATCATCGAACGGTATAAAGTAACACAACTCTACACTGCTCCTACCGCTATCCGAACATTTATGAAATGGGGAAGCGATGAGCTATCAAATCATGATTTATCCTCATTACGCGTTCTAGGAACAGTCGGTGAGCCTATTAATCCCGAAGCTTGGATGTGGTACCACGAGCACGTAGGGGGTGGTGATACTCCCATAGTTGATACTTGGTGGCAAACCGAAACAGGGGGTCACATGATTACTCCGATACCCGGAATCACAACGACAAAGCCCGGATCTGCTTGCTTCACCATTCCAGGAATCTTTGCTGAAGTGGTAGACGACGATGGAAACAAGGTTCAACAGGGAGGCGGATATCTAACAATCACCCATCCTTGGCCTTCAATGTTAAGAGGAATTTGGCGAGACCCAGAAAGGTATCTTAAAACTTATTGGAGTACATATGAAGGAAAATATTTTGCTGGAGATGGAGCAAAAATTGATGAAGATGGCTACCTCTGGCTTCTGGGAAGAGTAGATGATGTGATGAATGTATCCGGGCATAGAATTTCTACAGCTGAAGTTGAATCTGCGCTAGTCGATCACCCAGCCGTAGCAGAGGCAGCTGTTGTAGGAGCCACAGATGAAACAACCGGACAATCAATAATTGGCTATGTCATTCTGCGCGGAAGTTCAGAAGGGTCTGATGATCTTCGTAATGAAATCCGAACACACGTAGCTACAAAACTCGGTCCTATAGCTCGCCCCAAAGCCGTATTCCTTGTCCCAGATTTACCCAAAACAAGATCAGGGAAAATAATGAGGCGTTTACTGCGAGACGTAGCTGAAGGAAGAAACCTTGGCGATACGACTACTCTTGCCGATCAAAGCGTTGTTGCAGCGATCCAAGAAGGCGCTCAACACTCAGACGAAAGTTAAACCAAAAGATTAACCCAACCTTCGAGAAATCAATTCCATGATCTCTCTGGCAACCATAGGTGCTGCATTCTGATTCTGCCCCGTAACAATATTTCCATCAACTTCCCAATAATTTGCAAACGGATCTCTAAAACGATGAGTACAGCGGTAATCAGCCCCAAGTCGTCGTAATTCCGTTTCCGGATGATGAGGGGTATCAGTTATGCGTAGATCCTTAACCTGCTTATCAGTCACTCCGGTAATACGACGCCCCTTAACTAAGGGCCCACCATCTAGACCTATAGCTCTTAGAAAGCCGAGCGGACCATGGCACACTCCGCCAAGAACCTTTCCTTTCTGGTTTGCTTCAGTGACCTTCTCACCAACAGTTTCGGAAAATCCTAAGTCGAATGCTGCTCCCCAACCCCCAGCAAAATAAATCGCATCATAATTATCAATATCTATATTCTCCATAGCTAAAGACTCAGATAAGTTTTTCTGTAGATGACCATCTTTGAGAGCTCTATCGTCATATCGAGTCCGAATCACTGGAAGGTAAGACTGTGGGTCAACGGGCACCGTACCTCCCAGCGGACTTGCAATGTCAACTTCCATTCCTGCATCGCTCCAAATGTAATAAGGAACAGTCATTTCCGATGCAAACACACCAGTTGATTTACCATTAGACATTTGATCAGTATTCGTGCACACAATTAGTGCTCGTTTGCCCGTTACGTCTTTCCCGAACTCCGCCGTATCTTCAGGATGCATTCCTATTTTACGAAGGAGTGCGCGTAAACCTCGAGCAAGAGCTGGTGGTGTCTGTCCCGCTAATTGTGCCTTGGGCGGTTTTCTTTTGGTATAGGGGCGAGGGGTATTACGCTTTGGAATTGACTGAAGCCGCTCAATGCTAAGTCGTCGTTTCATATAATCAAATACTTCTGATGCTTTCGGATCTTTCCAGAGATTTGACGATTCAGTTGGGTCATTTGTTAGGTTGTACAACTCATATTGATCAGGTAACTTTTCAATTCGGTAGGTTTCACCCATCGGTCCTGAAGATGATAAATTAGCTCTGTTCGGGATAGTCCATGTCTCAGGGTCATCATGAGCGCGAGTTATTTTCCAAATAGACTCGTTGATTCCGGCAACTTCATCATCAGTAACTTTGACTACGATCCCCTCAAAATTAGTGCTCACGTGTGGAAGGATCTGTATTTTTAACGGTCCGGGAGGGTTATCTGATCTACCTAATCCACGAGCCATCGCCGATGCAAGTGTGTCGCCCTCAAGCATGTTGTCTCGTGTCATGAAGTAAATTGCTCTGTTCTTGAACTCCTCCGTCTCGGGATCCAACAATAGTGGGCTTAGGTCCTTACCAGGTAGCGGATGAAATTCTGAGAATAAGGGAGCTAATCTTTGCCCAATCTCGTGCTGATCTAGTCCTGCAAGCGCCAACGCAGTAGGGATCAAATCAACATGCGAAGTCGGAATCGAATCAATGACACCTTTAGGGGCAGATTCGTTTCCATACTTAACGATTTCAAAAGGAACTCTTGTGGCTTCGTCATAAAGATTAAACCACTTCTGGTGAAGACCACCATGAGCTCCCAATAAGTCTCCATGATCTGAAGTTCTAAAGATAACCTTCTCTCGTGAAGTATCAATTGTCAGCGCTTTCCTAACTTTGTCAAGAGGACCGTCAACTTCAGCATGCAAACGGTAGTAAAGATTCCTGTATTCCTGTTCATTGTTTTCATAACTTGCACGCACCGCTCGTTGAGGGCCGTACCCTGAGTAGTAAGAATTCTTGTATGCAATCTGGGCAGCAGGTTTTGTGGATAGGTCCTCATAACGCGTCGGAGGTGCAGGTATATCTGGTGGATCGAGTTCAGAAGGGGTGATGGGATTAAATTCAGGTCTCCGCATAAACATTGGTAAAAGTACAATATCGTGTGGGTTAACAAAGCTAACCACTAAGAGAAAAGGCTTCTGGGCATCCTTATCTCCCAAGCTTCGTTTCAAATATCTATTCTCGAGCCATTGAACTGTTCTGTCAGCAATCAAGGGGTCACGAATGAAACCTGAATTAGCCAAAGGTGCTCCATGAGGTTCTGGCCCAACCCAACCTGAGAAACCAAATTCGTTGAGGGGGTTCTTTGCCAAGTAACGATCAACAGCGCCCTGAAGAACAGTCCCATCAGCTGTGTTGGTTACTAATAGGTTCCCTGTATTTTCGTCTATAAGATCGGCATGGCTCATATGCCACTTGCCATCATAATGAGTGTCATATCCTGCTGCTCTAAACCAATGACCAATTGTCGGAACCTCACGGGGGAGTAGCCACCTCATCCGAGAGTCATGCTCATCTTTCCCTAATCCATTGGTTTGTGTCACACCATGTACATCCGGAAACTGACCTGTAAATAGCGTCGGACGACTCGGCACACATGCTAAAGAACCCGTGTAATGCCGATTAAAACTTACCCCGTTTTCTTTGAACCAATTCCGTCCGGAAAGTGTTCTATTGCGCCAGTCTAGAATTTCCGGTGATTCATATGGAGGGATTGCTCGCTCTTCGTCAGTCATGAAAATAATTACATCGGGCTGGTTTGAATTATTCATTTCGAGTTTCTAATTTCTCAATCTTTTGCTCCAAAAGAGATATTTGTTTTTCAAGTTTCCTGAGCGGGCTTACATCTTCAATAAATCCTTTTAGGTCCTTCAGCATGCTCGCATTAATTCTTCCAAATGCTAGACAGGCTAAACCAGCAATAGGGGTGACAAGTCGACGAATGGGAGTGATTTCAATAGTCAGCAATAATTGAACACCAATCTCGCTTGGCTCCAGCGACCAAGTATTCAGAACCACTTTAAATACGGGAGGTAATCCTTGTATTTCGTAGGATAAATGTCTTGACTCTTCCCATCGTGTTACATGTTCGGTAACTGAAGAATTGCCGCTTTGAATTCTGCGGCAAGTTCCTATGCCTTCAAGCTGATCAGACAGAAGACAAGAATGTGTGACGTTATTGGCCCAGTCAGAAATACTCTCAAATGATGCCAAAACATCCCATACCTCAGAAACCGAACTAGCAATATCAATTTTCTTGGTAATTTCAGGCATCAGAATCCTCGGTTAGTGCAAGCATAATAACGTCAATTATTTTGAACAAATTTCTTGTTTGGAACTAGTTCATTGTGAGAGTTAAAAGAATAGAGAAATCAATCGTAGTATCCGCTGTGCACAGAAATTGCAGGAATTCCCTGTTCCTTGAACATTGCAATATTCTTTGGATCATCATCGAAAACTAGGATCGGGTTGAAAGAAGCGGCTTCAATTTCACCGATTGCCAGAAGCTTCATTTCTGCAGAGCTGAAGTGATCTTCCTCTGAACGCATGATCAGAGCATTCCAACTGACGCTGTGATGATTAAGCCAGCCAAGAGTCTCTGACTGGATCGTTACAGGACGTGCAGTGAGAATAATCACACCATGCAGTTGAATGATAAGTTTAATGAGTTCTAACCCTGACGAAATCGGTGGGTCCTCAGTACACGCAGAGAAGAATCCGTCCCAGTCCTTTTCTTCGCCCTTAAGGAAATGTTGACGGTGAGACGCATCACTAATAACTCCATCAAGATCAAAAATAACTATTTCGCTATCTTTAGGAAGCTCTTTATTCCACGTCCATACTGGCATCATACCTCCACGTGAAATTCATTAATCACGGAAATTGCCGAACTGTAATGGAATGCCGAAATCATTATCTTTAAGCGTGTTGATAACAGTTTGTAAATCATCTCGCTTTTTTCCTGAAACACGAACCTGTTCTCCCTGCGTCTGAGACTGAACACTCTTGAGACCGATTCCTTTTATAAATTTATTTATTTCTTTCGATTTCTCGGAATTTATGCCTGAGTTCAGAGCAATGGTTTGCCGTCTTCTGCCTCCAGAGGCATCTTCAACCTGTAAGTTATTTAGTGCCTTAAGAGAAACCTTTCGTTTAACCAGCTTTTCTTCAAGAACTGTTCGTAAGGCATTCAATCTATCATCTGAGGATGATTCAATAATTATACTCTCCTCCGAAAGCTCAATGGAACTATTGGTATCTTTGAAATCATAGCGCTGGCCTACTTCTCGAGAAGTCTGGTCTATCGCATTTCTGACTTCTTGCATAGCGACAGTTGAAGTGATGTCAAACGTGGGCATGGGGGGTCCTCTCTTCTTTTATGTTCTCTAAGTTATTAATCTCATGTCCTGAGATCAACTCAACGGACTAAATAACCTGTTGAAGCAAAACAAATTAATTTTCTGAGCGCTAATGGGTGGGAACTTGAATGGCAAGCGCTAGTATTCGCACTTCAGGGTCGGTGCCCGAGCGGCCAAAGGGAACGGGCTGTAAACCCGTCGGCGTTAGCCTTCGGAGGTTCAAATCCTCCCCGGCCCACAAAATCTCAGTAAAAAGGTCGCTCATAGATAATGTTTGAAATCGTAAATTCAAATCTAAAACTATATTTACCTATTTGAGGTTGGGAGCGAGTCTTCATCATGGCATCATAACGAATAGCTTTGACTTAATGTCTTTGCTCCCTTAGCTCAGTCGGCAGAGCGTCTCCATGGTAAGGAGAAGGTCGAGAGTTCAATTCTCTCAGGGAGCTCAAATGTGCGCATTGCACCATATTTTGGCGGCGTAGCTCAGTTGGTTAGAGCGCTCGACTCATAATCGGGAGGTCGACAGTTCAAATCTGTCCGCCGCTACTAGATCAGATTTTTGTTTTGCTATGTAAAGTAAACTATGGACATACGGTTAGCGCAGATCAAAGATGCTGAAGCTATAAGAGAAATTTACAATAAGGAAGTTACATCTGGGACAGCAACTTTTGACATCACTCCTCGTACTATTCAAGAACAGAAGGATTGGTTGACTGAAAGGTCTGGAGCTCATGTTGTATTGGTTGCTGAATATAACGATCAAATAATAGGTTTTGGTTCGCTGTCTCGATACCAAAGTAGGCCAGCTTACAGCACAACTGTAGAAAATTCGGTATATGTCCGTACCGAAGATCAAGGGAAAGGTGTGGGGTTAGCTTTATTGGGTGCATTAATTGAAAAAGCATCCGAACATGGATTTCATACAATCATTGCAAGAATCAGTGCAGAATCAAAAGGTTCAATAGCTACTCATAAAAAAGTTGGCTTCAAAGAGGTTGGTCGAGAGTTAGAAAGTGGTAGAAAATTTGGGCGATGGCTCGATGTTGTTGTCATGCAACGGTTTGTTGAGAGTCGCAATATTAACTAATGACTCAAGAATATGAAATTATTAAAGATAGACATACTGGGAATCAAAGTGTTGAAACGCTGGTATCCTCAGAAAGTCATGCTTTAGGGCAGTGGCTCAATTGGTAGAGCACCGGTCTCCAAAACCGGCGGTTGGGGGTTCGAGTCCCTCCTGCCCTGCGAGTTTGCACTAAATACTAAAAAGTAAAATACAATAGAAAATGGACTAACAGGCAAGGAAAGTATGTCTCTAAATCGTGAACAAAAGAGAGCTTTAAAGAAGCGAGGTGAACTCGGGGAAGATGGAACCCCTGTAGCCACGCGCAGGCAGCCTGCAGGAAAGCCACAGCAGGAGGAGAGAGTTGGTTTCCGGCGCTACCTTTCTGAGGTTCGGTCAGAGTTGAGAAAAGTAGCTTGGCCTACCCGTTCTGAAGTTATAAATTACTCAATTGTAGTTTTGATTACTCTGGTAGTTATAACATCTATGATTGCTCTTATGGATTGGGGCTTTGGAGAAGGCCTGCTTAAGTTATTCGAACGTTAATTTTTATTTTGAACGGAAAGAACAATGGAAAATATTGCATCTAGTGAAGAATTGAAAGATGAAGCCTCGCAGGTTCAGGGTGACTCAGGCCAGTACGAGACTGAGTCCTTAAGCAGTAATCTAAATAATGATGATGCAGTTATCACTGAAGATGACCTAGTCTACGAGAAAGATGAGAAAGCTCCTAGATTAGTCAGTCCTTATGACCGGCCAGGGAAATGGTACGTGGTTCATACACAGTCTGGTTATGAAAATAAGGTTCAAGGTAATCTGGCTCAACGTATTCAGTCAATGAATAAGGAGGATTCAATCCATGAAGTTGTCATCCCGCTTGAAAACGTTGTCGAATTTAAACAGGGTAAAAGAGTTGAAGTTCAGAAAAAAATGTTTCCTGGCTACATACTTGTTCGTTGTCGGATGAATGATGAAGTTTGGAATGTCATAAGAAATACTCCGGGAATTACAGGGTTCGTTGGTTCAGCAAATAAACCTTCACCGCTCCCTAGAAGAGAAGTTGAAAGCTTCTTAGGCACTGCTGGAGAAGCCGATGGGCAAGTTGTAAAACGAGCCAAGCCACGAATGGGTTATGAACAGGGGGAAACTGTACGAGTGAAGGAAGGTCCGTTTGCCGATTTCTCTGGAGAGATTATTGAGATAAATGAGGATCAGCTGAAACTTAAAGTACTTGTAAATATCTTTGGTCGTGAAACTCCTGTGGAGCTAGAGTTTGCACAAGTCGCTAAGCTATAACAGCGATATCTGCCTCAGCAGTATTCAAGGGGAAGCTCGGTTGTGGCTTTAATGCGCTCCATGACAAAATGTGTTCTGACATCGTAGAGGTCAACCTCCTCGACAAGCTTTTTGTAGAAGAGGTCATAGGTTTCCATATTGGGAGCAACGACCCTGAGCATGTAATCAACTTCTCCACTTGTTCTGTATGCTTCGATGATTTCAGGAAATTTCTTTATTGCTGAAATGAAATCCGTTAACCACTCCGCGTTATGGCGATTGGTGCGTATCTCCACTAGTGCCAAAACTGATAGATTTATTTTTTCCGGAGTAATTATTGCTACCCTGGCAGCAATTACTCCCTCAGCTTCCAAACGTTGAATTCTGCGCCAGCACGGTGCTGTCGTTAATCCAACCTTTTCTGCAATCTCTCTTGCAGTTAGGCTTGCATCAAATTGCAAAAGTTCAATAATTTTTTTATCTATAACATCCATAATTAATAATATTATGCTCAAAATATCAATAAATTAGATATATATATTAAATAATATAATTATTATGCAATTATTTAATAAAAGGATGCGCCCCTCCAGTGTTAGGTTCAAAGTATGGGCATCACAGAAAAGTTTACCGACCATCCGGCAAGTGTTGGTCAAACGTATTTTGAGCACTATAAATTTGCTGTCAAAGTTTCTGCAAGCCTACTTAAAGCATTTTCGGCATGTTTAATCCATGCTGTCTATCCGCCGCTTCATAAAAATACTGCTAGTGCTACTATCGCTGAACTGCATCATCGGATTGAGCAGCGCAAGTTTTCCGAATCGATAGATATCTCTCACGACTTGGAACTTATAAAAGAGTAATTATTTCGCCTTCATTTCAAGAAGGATGTTATTAAGTGAGCTACTTCGCTAATTTATGGGTATATTGACGTCTGCTGAAAATTTATTCAGGAGTAATGGAAATGGCAGAAAAAGAAATCGCTGCAGTTGTAAAAATTCAAATTCCGGCAGGACAGGCCTCGCCTGCCCCCCCTGTTGGAACAGCGCTGGGACCTCATGGTATTGCGATCATGGACTTTTGCAAAGAGTACAATGCAAAGACTGAGGATAAACGCGGCCAAGTAGTGCCAGTTGAGATCACAATTTATGCTGACCGTACTTTTTCTTTTGTTACAAAAACTCCGCCCACTTCATTTCTTCTTCGGAAAGCTGCCGGCCTTGACAAAGCTAGTCAGAATCCTGGAAGAGAAATGGCAGGGTCAGTTACAGATGCTCAGATTACGGAAATTGCTGAAACTAAAATGCCAGATTTAAATACAAATGATTTAGATCAAGCTAAGTTGCAGGTTGCCGGTACTGCAAGAAGCATGGGACTTGAAGTTCATTAGAAGCATGTCACTTTGAATACCTCAACTAAGTGAAGAAACACAATGAGGGAGAATCACATATGGGCTCAAAGTCCTGAAAGGAATGTGTTCGATGGTAAATGGAAAACGATATGAAAACGCTGTAAAGGCTTTTGATCGCGAGGCTACTTTTGCTCCAAGTGAAGCTGTTGCGATGTCCAAACAACTAGCGACTGCGAAATTTGACGAAACCATTGAGTTGGTTTGTCGACTTGGTGTTGACCCACGTAAGGCGGAAGAGATGGTCCGAGGCACGGTTGCTCTCCCGTCAGGAACTGGACGGAATGTGCGTGTTGCCGTCTTTGCACAGGGAGAAGCAGCCCTACAAGCCAAAGAAGCTGGCGCTGATCTTGTTGGTGATAGCGATTTGGCTGATGAAGTTGAAAAGGGAAACTTCAATTTTGACATTGCTATTTCGACCCCAGAAATGATGCCCGTCGTAGGGAAATTAGGGCGAGCTCTCGGACCGCGAGGATTGATGCCAAATCCTAAAACTGGAACGGTCACCGATAATGTCGCCAAAGCAGTTCAGGAGTTTAAAGGCGGGATGGTTGAATACCGAACAGATAAATTTGGAAATGTCCATGTTCCCATCGGCAAAGCGAGTTTCGATGAGGAGGCTCTCTTGGTTAACTTCGAGACTGTGATTGAAGAACTTCAAAGAGTAAAACCATCTGGTTCAAAAGGGAAGTATCTAAAGAAAGTTGTAGTGAGCTCAACCATGGGACCAGGCGTCAAGGTCGACGAGAATAGTCTTTAATCCGAAACGAATCTATCAGCGTAATTCTGCCGCTTCACGTTGCTACCGCAAAATTTGACGATATGTTAGATGAGTAAATTTAAAGCCAAAGAAATTCGGTGCACCTAGTGCTTAATGAAATACGCCGAACGAGGTGAACAGACCAACGGAGTGTTTGCCTGTGGCGCACTCCAATTTTTTTTGGAGTACTGATAGAAAGGATCTCCCATGGGAGAGCCCAGACCAGAAAAAATAGCAATCGTTGCAGAAGTGCAAGAAAAGTTCTCCAATGCAGAAGCAGTCATTCTGACAGAATACCGAGGACTTGATGTGACTGATATGGCAGTTTTGAGGACTGCTATGAAACAAGCAGGCGGGGAATACAAGGTGTACAAAAACACTCTTGTACGGGTTGCAGCAAAAGAATTGAACCTAGAAATTGAAGAATTACTTGTTGGCCCTACGGCAATAGCGTTTACTGGAACTCGTCCTGATGGCTCCAACGGCGACCCAGTCAGTATTGCGAAAGCCCTGACAAATTTCGCAAAGGACCACGAAGATCTAATAATCAAAGGTGGAATGCTTGAAGGGGCATTACTGTCTACTGAAGAAATCACAGCACTATCAAAGATCGCTCCTCGTGAAGAGCTTCTTGCTCGCTTAGCGGGGGGAATGGCTGCACCGCTGAGAGATTTTGCATCTCTCTTAAATGCGATTCCACAAAATTTCGCCTATGCGCTTTCTGCCCTAATTGAAGCTGGCGGTGCGAGAATAGGAACTGATGAAGCTGCTGATTCTAAGTCTGCTGAGGAAGCTCCAT
>CETG01073623.1_pt1 | contig 11444 bp, 9 predicted proteins | sample 361471 | NCBI WGS metagenome assembly CETG01 (sample SAMEA2622696, study PRJEB7988) | marine metagenome | isolation source: saline water (ENVO:00002010), including | reverse complement strand
GGGGAATTAGATTGTATCAAATTATTATAATCTGCAGATTTAGATGCATAAAAGCCAGATTGAAATAGTGACTGAGATAAATAGATAGATTTGATATTAAGGAATTTTGCCAAACAAGATAAAATTACATCTATTCCTTCATGAGGATAATTAGCAAATAGAACAACATCAGGTTTATTTTTAAGTAAAATAGAGGAACTTATTGCAAGGTGATATGAGAAATATGGTTCTAAAGGTTCCATACCATCAACAAAAGTAAATTGCCTAGATATAGACGTTACATATTTAGAATACATTTCATGATAAAGATCTTCTGGTATTGAAATTACATCATCAAAATTAATTAGATCCTGCGCTGCAGAAGGGTTTTCATTTAATAATTCTATTCCTAGAAAATTATCTCTATTAGGGTTAATCCAAAGAGATATATTAAAGTTATCTGCTAATTTATTTATAACTGACTTACGCAAGCCATAAACAATAATATTTTTCTTCATATAAAAGACTATTTATTTAGTTTAAACGTCTAAAGCCTTGATGGCAAATTGGTCCATCCAATAACGTCTTCACTTGTAATCCGTTTTCGCATGCAGCAATAAGAGAAAATACGTCTTCAAGAGAAGAGAAATACTGATCAATTATATCTTGCGTATGAGCTACAGATAAATAACATGAAGTAGAAGCTAAAAAACCTCTTTTCAGCATTTCTTGTGTAATTAATGTTTTATATTCTAAAGAATTTTTGGAAACAAAAGAAAAGCTTGCTAATGAATCTAATCCACTCAATTCAATATCTAATTCATACTTCCTAGCTAATTCTTTCCATCTCATCTTTATGTTTTTCCCTGCCATAGTAATGTAATTCCAACTTTTCTTATTTTCCATTATTTCTAAAGTTTTAAGAGCCGCTGCTGGGCCTATTCTTTCTGTCCAGAAGGTACTACTTATAAAAGTACTTTGGGCTGCTTCCATAATAGTCTTTCTACCTAAAACTGAAGTAATTGCATAACCATTACCTAAAGCTTTTCCAAAAATAACAATATCTGGCTCTACAGAATATTTTTTATGCAAACCACCAAATTCTTCACGAAAACCAGAGGTACATTCATCAAAAATCAAAATAATACCTTTTCTATTACACAATTCACGAACTTTCTCTAAAAAACCTGGTAATGGTGGGATTGAGCGCTGAACTTCCATTTTAATAGCAGCCAGGGGATGATTATTAGCTATTTGTTCTAATTGATCGAACCGATTAAAACTAAAAGGCTGGACACTTCCCTCTAAAGATTTTGGAACACCTTTAGGTTCTAAGCCTGGTAGCAAATGCTCTGTCAATCCAGAGTTATCTTTTAAATTTGTGGCCAAATACCAATCATGCCATCCGTGATAACCACATATAGCAACTGTATCAAGACCTGTATGAGCTCTTGCTATTCTTATAGCTATTGCATTAGCTTCTCCTCCGCTTCTTGCAAACCTGGCCATATCTGCCCAAGGATGTAAATCAATTAATCTCTCAGCAAGTAAAACTTCTTCTATGCAATTGAGTGTTGACATATTTCCATTCGAGATAACCTTTAAAACAGCCTCATCAACGCTCTCATCCCCATATCCCAAAATATTGGTGCCTACCCCCATTAGTGACATATCAATTAATTCACGATTTTCTAAATCCCATACCCTACATCCCTTTGCTTTCGTAAAATAGGAAGGCCAAAAATCTGGAAGAAACATCTCAGATCTCTTGGATAAAAGCATATTGCCTCCAGGTATTACATTTTTTGCTCTTTGCCAAAAAAGCTGACCTTGAGACATAATTTTAATATTTGAAGATATATGAGATGAATCATTTTGTAATGACTTTAAATAACCTTCATTACGAACATTTTTTTTATTTATATTAACAATATGAGGATTTTTATTCAAAAAACTAATAATTAAACCTAAATCAAAAATAACATCGTTTGGATAAAGTTTTTCAAAAATTTTCTTTATAACTATAAAGTCATTTAAATAATCAACTGTTAATCGATAAGAGGGATAAGCAATATCATGAAGAAAATGTTTACAATTACATCGTGCATCAATTTTTTTTAACCAAGGAGTCACATGTTCTCGTTCAGATAATAATGTTGCTTTTGAATTAGCTAAATCTATTAAATCTGCTTTAAAAATCTCAATATCACATCCATCAGGAACAGTTAAGTTCTCTTCATCTAGACAATTAGCTAAATAATCAAAATCATTCTCATTAAAACTATTAACCATTTCATCTATCAAAGCTGGGTCTGATAAAGGACAGTCTCCTGTAAGTCTTACAATATTATCCGCAGGAAATTTGGTTATACAATCTTTGAACCTATGAAGAACATCATTTAATTCACCTCTAAAAACATTGTAACCTGAAGATTCAACAAGCTGTGCTAGGTAATTATCTGAAGGATGATCAGAAGTAGCTAAGACAATATTATCTATAGATTTACACTTGCTAACCCTTTCTAATTGTCTCAGAATCATCGCCTGTCCCAAAATAGGCAGAAGAACTTTTCCTGGCAAACGAGAAGATGTTGTCCTAGCTTGAATAATTACTAACGTTGTCATATTAAAAGATGTTCTTTTCTATTTAAAAAAAATTGAATTTATCGATATATATAATTTATCATTTTCTATTTAGGCCAAGCTCTTGGATTAATAAACTCTGGATTATTTATAGCCCAATGCTGCCATTCCAAATCGACAAAAGATTTGGAAGATTTGATAGATGAAATTAATTCTTGCATTTGAGCTAAATTACATATGCCAACAACATAGCCTTCTAAGAAATTATGATGATGTATGAAAGCTATACAGATTTGCAACAATGAGCAATTATAACATCTAGCTAATTTCTCTAAACTTTCATGATGTCTTTTAATATCATTATCGACCCAGTCAGGCCATTGAGAAGAATTAGTTAAAATTAAACCTTGTAAATATATACTTCTTGCATGAATAGACAATCCATAAGATTTCAATTTTGAAATAGTTCCATCGATTAAAAAACGCTGATCATATATTGAGAAAGGTAATTGTATTAATTGAAATTCTTGTAAATTGATGCCTTCCAATTCATGACTATCATAAACAGATAATCCTAATCTTTTTACTAAACCTCTCTCCTTAAGACTACTTAACCAATGAATTAAAAAATTAGATCCATTCTTTTTTAAATCATAAGAAGAATGTAATAAATATGCATCAATTTTATTAATACCTAGTTTATTAAAGCTACTTAAAAAATTCTCCTCCCAAAGAACAATATCACTTTTAGTAAAATACTCTTTTGATTGAGGAGGAAATTTATTTATAACTTCAAAATGAGAATAAACTTTAAAATAATCACCCAAAACTTCTATAGAATTTCCATACATCTCAGCTGTATCTATACATCTTATTCCCGACGTATATGAGAGATTCAATATTTTCACTACATCATCAAACCCAACTTGGCCAGAATCATTTGTAATACCATATGATAAACCGAATTGGGCTGATCCTAAAATTGGGTATGGTCTCATGTTAATTAAATATATTAATCATTTAATTTATCTACTCTAATTTTATTACTTTCTAAATCATTATTATATAAACTCATGTCTCTAAAACTAACTGACTTAGCCATTAATTCATTGTAATTACCAAATGCTTTAATCTTACCTTTCTCAAATTCATAAATAACATCACATTTCATAATAGTTGATAACCTATGCGCAATAATAACAATAGTTGATCTGCGACCTATCAACTCTATTGCATTCATTACATCAGATTCAGTCGAATTATCTAGAGCACTTGTAGCTTCGTCTAAAACAAAAAAGATCGATTGCCTATAAAAAGCTCGAGCTAAGGCTATTCTTTGACGTTGACCACCAGAAAGTGAAATACCATTAGGACCCAAAGATGTATACAAACCCAAAGGTAAATCAGCAATATAATTAGCAATTTGTGCAGCCTCTAAAGACTCCCATACTCTATTTAAATCAATTTGTGTGAATTCAACTCCATAGGCAACATTTTCCACAATATTAGAATCTAAAAGATTTATTGACTGTGGAACATACGAACAACAATCCTGCCAAGCTGGGATTTCATATTTACTGATATCTATTCCATCAATTTGCAAAGTACCCTTAGAAGGACTTAAATGACAAAGTAGTTGATTAGCTAATGTAGTTTTACCACTTCCAGTTTTGCCGACAAAAGCAATACGAGATCCAACCGGTATTGTCATACTAATATCATCCAATATTAGTTTATTTGAAGAAGGATATTTATAACTTACATGATTCAAAATAATATTAGATTTAGGCTTTATACCTTTTGGGGAAATAACATCTGGAGAATCCAGAGATAATCTTTGTTTTGGTAATTCTAAAAGATCTAAAACCTCATCTATAAAAGGCAAGCCCGCTCTAATAGAAGTAAATGCACGAAACGAGTCCTGTAATGGCGGAGTTAACTTTAAAGAAGCTATGGCAATAGTTGCTAGAAAGGGAATAGCTTCAGCATAATTACTGGCTTCATTAGTAGAAACTAAAGGTATAATTCCAAAACAAAATATAAGTGTTATTCCTAATGGCTCAATTAATGCTCTAGGTGTATCGGGTAGAACTTCTGATTTCCATATATAAGGAATAGATTTTCTCCCAATTTTTTCATACTTTCTTTGAAAGAAATTCTCTGAATTTGTTATATGAACATCTAAAATTGTTTTAGTTGTTTCATTGACAATATGACTTATTTTGTTTTCCAAAGAAATTCTCCTTTGATTAGCATATCTTACAAAAGGAGTTATCAAAAAAGAAAGTATTACATAACAAAAAAGGATTGATAAAATTAAAACTAAAGCAGGTATTTTTGCAATACTTAAAGTAGCTATAGAAATCATAACTACTATACAAAAGCTATTAATGAATTGTAGAAATGGTAAGACTAAATTATCGCAAACTCTTGTCAAAGTTAACAAAATTATCTTTGATGGATTTCTATTATTCTTAGTAATAAAAAACTCATAAGATTGCGATAAAATTTTTCTTTGGGCAATCTCTGAGAGATCTCTCCATAATAAAGACTTAAGACGAACTTGAGAGGCCTTTGAATAGAGCTTCATGAAAGAAGCTAGCCAGTTCATCAAGATATAAATAACTAATAAGAGTATTAATTTACTTTTAGCATCTGGAGCTATTAAATCTGAATATGGAATGGAAGGTTTATTTGGTTCTCCGACAAGCGCAGCAAACAATCGACTTGCTAATGTAAGGACTAATACATCAACAAGCCCAGATGCCAATGAAATTGGCAATAAATAAATAAAAGAAATTTTCCGTCTTTTTGGGACAAGTCTTAATAGTCGCCGCAAGCGACTAGTTGTCTTACTGGAAAACCTCATAAAATGAAATTAGCCAATAATTGCTTAATATTAGATATTGAGAGGCCAGTTTATACTTGTGACTAGTCACTACCCACTAAAATTATGATCAAAAATGTCCAAAAGTTTAGTAGAGTTAATTAAAATAGATGATCGACAAATTTTCTTTCACTAATTAGTGTTTGCAAACCATACATAGATTTAAGATCATCTTTGAATCATATGACATTCAATTCAAACTCTAGAATTTTTATAAGTGGTGGAACTGGAAGCTTTGGCAAAGCTTTCATCGAAAAAGTTTTAAAAAAACATCCAGACATCGCCAGAATAGTTATATATAGCCGTGACGAGTTAAAACAATGGGAATTACAGGAAAAATATCCAGAAAATACTTATCCTCAATTACGTTTTTTTCTTGGGGATATACGAGACTTTGATCGATTAAAACTTGCACTCGAAGATATTGACACTGTTATTCATGCAGCAGCACTTAAGCAAGTGCCTGCAGCAGAATATAATCCAATGGAATTCATCAAAACGAATATAATTGGAGCTGAGAATTTAATTAGAGCTTCCCTAGAATCAAAAGTTAAAAAAATAGTTGCTTTAAGTACTGACAAAGCAGCAGCACCAATAAACCTTTATGGTGCCACTAAATTGTGTTCAGATAAACTATTTATAGCTGCGAATAATATCAAAGGATCAAGAGATTTAAAAATCTCAGTTGTTAGATATGGAAATGTAATGGGATCAAGAGGCTCAGTGATTCCCTATTTTATTAAAAAGTCTAAGAGTGGTATTTTACCAATTACTGATAAAAAAATGACAAGATTCAATATTACTTTGAATCAAGGAATCGATATGGTTTTGGAAGCATTAAGCAATGCCGAAGGAGGAGAAATATTTGTTCCAAAGATTCCTAGTTATCGAGTTACGGATGTTGCAAAAGCAATTTGTCCAGAATGCTCAATGCCAATTACCGGTATACGTCCAGGAGAAAAAATATATGAAGAAATGATTACTCAAGCAGATAGTTATACAACTTATGACCTAGGGAAATATTATATAATCTTCCCAAATAATGAAGAGCTAATCAATAAATATCAATCAAAAAAAATACAGATGAAAAAAGTAAAAAATAACTTCTCTTATAATTCAGCTGACAATAAAGAATTTCTATCAATCGAAGATATAAAGTTACTAATACAAGAAAATATAAACCAAGAAGATTGATAAATGATACAAGAAAAATATCTTCCATATGGTCGTCAAACAATAACTCAAGAAGATATAGATTCTGTCATACAGGTCCTAAAAAGTGATTATTTAACTCAAGGACCAATGATTAAAAAATTTGAAGAAAAAGTATGCAAAAAAGTAAACGCAAATTTTGCTGCTGGATTTAATAGTGCAACAAGTGCTTTACATGTTGCATGCTTAGCATTAGGTCTGAATGAAGGCGATTGGCTATGGACTTCACCTATTACATTTGTTGCCTCAGCAAATTGTGGATGCTTTTGCAAAGCAAAGATTGATTTTGTGGATATAGATGCAAATACAGGTCTAATGTCGATAGAAAAATTAAAAATAAAATTAAAAAATGCAGAGAAATATGGACAACTTCCCAAAATTATTATTCCTGTACATTTAGCAGGAAGTTCATGTGAAATGAAAACTATTTATGAATTATCAAAAATATATGGTTTCTCAATAATCGAAGATGCAAGCCATGCAATTGGTGGTGAATACATTAATCAGAAAGTTGGATCTTGTAAGTTCAGCCACATAAGTGTATTTAGTTTTCATCCAGTAAAGATTATTACAACAGGCGAAGGAGGAATGGCTGTTTGTAACGACCAACATATTCATAAAAAAATGATAAAGCTAAGAAGTCATGGTATTACAAAAAATAAAAAGGATTTTCAAATTCCTAATAATGATCAATGGAGTTATGAAATGCAAGAGCTTGGATTCAATTATAGAATGACAGATATAAGTTGTGCTTTAGGTATTAGTCAACTTAATAGGATAGATAATATAGTAAAAGAACGTAATATGATTTACAAAAAATATGAAATTCAATTAGAAGAATTACCTGTCAGCTTAATAGAAATCCCAAATAATGTTAAAAGTTCTGTTCATTTAGCAATAATACGTTTAAATCAAAATAATAAGAGTTTCCATCGAAAAATTTTCAACTATTTTAGACAAAATAATATTGGTGTACAACTACACTATAGTCCAGTACATTTACAGCCCTATTATAGAAATAAAGGTTTCAATATAGGTGATTTCCCAATATCAGAAAACTATAGCAAAGACGCAATATCATTACCCTTGTTTCCAGGAATAAAACCTAATGAGATAAATAGAGTAATTAGATGTTTAAAGTCAGCATTAATATCTTGATAAGATTGTATTATGTATTCTTTTCAAATTATAGATCCAAAATCCGAAGATGATATTAATTTACTTTATAAATTAATTATCAAGAAATCATATAATATAAGTAATTCTAATCGACCATCATTTGCCGAACATAAGTATTTCGTTGAAAATCACCCCTATAAAAAATGGTTCAAAGTTATACATAAAGATATCACATTAGGAACCTTTTATCTATCAAAAATAAATACAATCGGAATTAATTTAAATTGTAATGATCATAAAATTTATATGAAAGTAATAAAAAAGATATTATTCGAATATGAGCCTGATCCTGAAATAAAATCTATTAGAAATAAATACTTTACAATTAATTGTGCGCCTTCTAACAAAGAACTAATTAAGGCTCTAAAAGAGTTAGGATTAGAATTAATTCAAGAAACATATATATACAGAAAAAGTCATTAAAAATCCGAAGAATGTAAAGCTATAATAAATTAAGTTAAACTTATATCGGTTCAAATGGAAATTAATGGACGCAAAATTGGTAAAGATTATTCACCATATATAGTTGCAGAGTTATCAGCTAACCACAATGGTTCTTTAAAAAAAGCAAAGCAAATCATCAAAAGCGCAAAAGACAATGGTGCAGATGCAATCAAGATACAAACTTATACAGCTGATTCTATGACTATTGATTCAGAAAAAGAAGATTTCCAAGTAAAAGGTGGATTATGGGATGGATATAAGTTGTATGATTTATATAAAGAAGCAAGTACACCATATGCGTGGCATGAAGAACTTTTTAAGTATGCAAAGGAAATTGATTTCACAATTTTCTCAAGTCCTTTTGATGAAGAAGCAGTAGAATTATTAGAATCACTTAATACTCCAGCGTATAAGATTGCATCCTTTGAACTTACAGACTTACCTTTAATTGAATATATAGCAAACAAAAACAAGCCTCTTTTAATCTCAACTGGAATGGGAAGCAAGAGTGAAATAAAAGAAGCAGTAGAAACCGCGAAAATGGGTGGGTGCAAAGAAATACTTTTATTCCACTGTATTAGTAGTTATCCCACACCAACAAAAGAAAGTAATTTATCAATCCTAAAACAAATACAATCTGAATTTGAAGTAGAAGTTGGATTGTCAGATCATACATTGAACAATACAGCTGCAATTGCATCTGTTGCCCTAGGAGCCGTGGCTATAGAAAAACATTTCACACTTGATAGAGGGGAAAAAGGTCCAGATAGTGAATTCTCGATCGAACCTAAAGAATTAAAAAATCTAAAAGAGCAAACCAAAGATTGTTGGGAAGCACTTGGAAGTAATAAATCATCTCGACCAAATATTGAGGATAAAAATAAAGCTTTTAGAAGATCATTATATTTCATAAAAGATTTAAAACAAGGTGATTTAATCACTGAAAATGATATCCGAAGAATAAGACCTGGTTTCGGATTACCACCCAAAATGCTTTCTAAAGTGTTAAGTAAAAGAACAAAAGTAGATGTTGAAAAGGGCGATAGAGTCAGATGGGAAATTATAGAATGAATAAAGAAAGCTTGCTAAAAATATCTCCAGCAAAAGAAGAAGATAGTATATTCATTTGGCATTGGAGAAATGATTTAGAAACTCGCATGATGTCAAAAAATAAAAAAATAATTGATTGGGAAGAGCATACATTGTGGTTTAAAAAAAAAATAATTAGTAAAGAAAGCGAAATCTATATTTTTAAAGAAGAAAAAATTCCAGTTGGAGTAATTATATTTAACAAACTAAATCGAAATAAATTTGAAATCTCTATTAATTTAAATCCAGAATTTCGAGGGAAAGGTTACGGTAATATATTGTTAAAAAAAGGTTTAATAAATTTCAAAAAAAATAATAAATCTAATTACAAAATAATAGCAACAATAAAAGCAACTAATATCAAAAGTCAAAATATATTTAAAAAAAACATGTTTAAGCTAGAAAGAAGAGATGAGAAATTTTTATATTTTTCTCTGCAGAAAAAAGATTAGCATCTCTAAAACTAAATATGATAAGATTATAAATGTAAATTATATATACTATGGACAATAGTTTAAAAAAAGAAAAAGATACAATTTCTAAAATAAAGAATAAAAACATACTAATGCTTACGGCAGTAGGAATAACACCTCATATTGAAACAAGTTTAGAAATATGTCAAAGACTAGTAGAAAACAACAAATTATCTTACTTGCATATAGGTTCATTATTGCCATATTCAACTTTATACAGTACGAATATAATTAAGAAAAGAATAATTTTAGGATATAACATAATGAGAGCAAACAAATATATTAATAAATTTTTAACTCAAAATCTAAATATGTCATTACTAAACATAAATAAATTTCAGGATATATCATTAAGATTAAGCAATAAAATGAAGGATATAAAGGACTTAGATTTAAATTTTATCAAAAGTTTATCTTATAAAGATTATAATATTGGAGAGGGTATTGCGAGTACAATTGTTAGTGTTTTGCAAGATTGTAATCCTTTTCCTTTGAGTAAAAAAGAAGAAAGGTTAGTATATAAAATATATCTTTCAAGTATAATCTCAATAGAAATAGCTGAGAATATTTTAGACAAGGAGCATTATGATACTGCCATTTTATTTAATGGACGCTACGCATGTGAGTATGCAATGAAACAAGTTTATAAAAAAAAGGATATCAATATTTATTACCACGAAAGAGGCTGGTGTGAGAATTATTTTTTCTTTGAAAATTATGTCCCAAATGATATGTCTATGAGGAAGAAAGAAATTTTATCACTAAAGAAAAAATTCAATCAGAAGGATATAAATAGATTAGGTAAAAAGTTTTTCAGACGAAGAAGAAATGGTGATGGAATTGGATGGATCTCATTCAACAAAAAACATTTAAAAGGATTATCTAATTCCATGAAAGATACAATACATCAAAAAAAATCAAAAGGAATGAAAATTATTTCTTACTTCACATCAAGTGAAGATGAATTTATTGCACTTGAAGGTATAAAACCACCATTTTTAACATGGGGCAATCAATTTGAAGCTATTAAACAGATAGCAGAAATTTGTCAAGAGCTTAATTTATATCTAATAATACGATCACACCCAAATCTACAATATAAAAGTATTAAAGAGAATTTACGGTGGTCAAAGTTAAAAGAGGAAATCAAAAGTAAGGATTTTCAATGGATAGATAGTTTTGAAAAAGATTCATCTTATGCATTAGTAAATACTAGTGATCTAATCATTACAGGAGGTTCGACTATAGGTGTTGAAGCAATTGCAATGGGAAAACCATCATTAGTTATCTCCGAATGTCATTATGATAATATTTTTAAAAGTATTTTATTATGTCAGGACAAATCTGAACTAAGCAATATTCTTCAAGACCCTACAACATATCAACCAGTGGAAAAAGATTCTGTTAATTTATTTGGGCTATGGTCTATTAGTTATGGAAGTAAATTTTTATATTTTATACCCAATGGATTATTTGATGGGATGATGAAGAATGACTATAGAATTAATCAAATACAAAAAATATTAAAATCATCCAAAGCCTTTTTAAGAAGATAAACTGCAAGTAAAATCATAATATTAAGCTTAAATTATAATTAT
>CETG01040740.1_pt1 | contig 11444 bp, 24 predicted proteins | sample 361471 | NCBI WGS metagenome assembly CETG01 (sample SAMEA2622696, study PRJEB7988) | marine metagenome | isolation source: saline water (ENVO:00002010), including | reverse complement strand
GAGCCTGAAATTCCCCTCTACATTTGGCGGCGCGAACAGAGCGCCAAGGAAAGCAGCTCAGAACAGAAGATAGAGCTGCGCCCAGGCCTCAACGTCCACTAATCCCCGAAACCACCGATAGGTGATTCATGGCATTTGTGCTGGACCCCGCCCTAGAGCGGTTTAGCACCCCACGCCAATGGGAATTACTAACGGCGTGGAAAGAACACGGTAGCCAACGAAAGGCCGCCGAAGCGCTTGGCGTAGCAAATAACCTGATCTGCCAGGCGTGGGCCGTTGTAAAGGACAAGGCCGACAAGTGCGGCTATTCGCCTGATGGCGGCGCATGCCATGAAGTAGCGGACGGTTATTTCATAAAGGGCAAGTCCACACTCTATGACGCCGATGGCGAGTTGGTGTTGGAGTGGGTAAAGACCGGCATTGACCAGGAACGCCAACAAGCGGCGATGGAAGCCGCTATCGAGGGACTGGCTGGTAGCGTTAAGCGGACTAAACCTAGAAAACCTGCATTAAAGGAATATTCGAAGGACTTACTCACCGGATACCCGATAGGCGATCATCATCTCGGGATGCTTTCGTGGGCTCCCGAAACCGGTGCGGACTACGACCTAAAGATAGGCGAGGAGCTTATCACCGGGGCTATGGATCACCTAGTTGATCGTGCAATGCCGAGCGACCAGGCTTTGATAGCCTTCTTGGGCGACTACATGCATTTTGATGGGTATGCGGCGCTAACACCCACCAGCGGCAACCTTTTGGATACGGACACCCGTTTCCCGAAGATCGTTGAGGCTGCCATACGATCGATGCGCTACCTGATAGAACGAGCGCTAGATAAGCATAGAACTGTTCATGTGATCGTGGAGGAGGGCAACCACGACCCTGCCAGCACGGTATTCCTTAGAGCCTGCCTAGCAAATGTTTATGAGAATGAAGGCCGGGTTACGATAGATACCAGCCCCGGGCTTTATCACTATTACCGCTTCGGCAAAACGCTGATCGGCACGCACCACGGCCACAAAGTACGCATTACTAAAGCCGATGACCTTTCGCTGATTATGGCGAATGACCGCCCCAAGGATTGGGCTGATTCCGAGCATCGGTTTATGTGGACCGGCCATATCCACCACGACAGGCAAGGTAGCGGACGCGGGTCCAAAGTGGAGAGCTTTAGCATCTTGCCCCCACCGGACGCGCATCACTCTGGCGCTGGCTACCGATCTACTCGCGGCATGAAGTCGGTAACGTTTCACAGAGAACACGGCGAATACTGCCGTCACTCGGTTAACCCGGGGATGCTGGTATGAGCGAAGAATTTATCATTGTGCGCGACGGCGGCTTTTTCCTGCTCCAAGGCGATCAGGTGATTGAGGTGCCGCTAGAGCTAGCGCCGATATTAAGACGCGAATTAACGGAGTACGAGAATGAACAAGGCGGCCTCGACGCTTAACGCCGCAGCCAGCTTGGTTGCCGGATCACGAAATGAAGATTACGGCGACATACTGGAAACACACAAACGCATCGTGGGCATGTGGAATGCCTATCTGAAAGCCAAAGGGCACTGCGGGAAGCTAGGGGCCATTGATGTTCCGATTATGATGGCGCTCCTGAAAATTGCTCGAGAGGCCGGTAAGCACAAGGATGACAACTTTATTGATGCCGCCGGGTATATCGGCGTTGCCGCTGAGATTGAAAGCCGGGAGCGTGGCGAATAATGCGCGCCTGTCAGGAGAAAGCAAATCAGAGTCCATTTTGACGTAGCCCTAGACATCGTTCTTAAGCATGAGGGCGGCTACGTAAATCATTGGCTCGATCCGGGCGGCGCAACGAACAAGGGCATAACCCTGCGCACATACCGAAAGTACAAGCCGGGCGCCACCAAGAAAGATCTGAAAGAAATTCCGCATTCTGTTGTCCGCGATATTTATGACGGCGGCTATTGGGGCGTGATTAAGGGCGATGGGTTGCCAACTGGCGTTGATCTAATGGTATTTGATGCGGCGGTAAATCAAGGCCCCAAATGGGCCGCGAAGTTCCTGCAGCGCGCTCTAGGCGTCAAGGATGACGGCATAATTGGGCCGCAGACTTTAGCGGCTGCAAAGAACAAGTCAGATCAACGTGGCCTAATTGTAGAAATTGGGGCCAGGAGAGGGCGCTTCTATGGCGGTCTTTCAATTTTCAAGACGTTCGGCCTCGGGTGGATGCGGCGTTTAATGGATATCACCGCAGAGGCGCATTACTGGCGCGTCGGCTAACCCCAAACCATAAGAGAACTACAAATGCGTTACCTCGCTTTAGTGGGGCTCTTTGTGCTGTCTGCATGCGGCACGACCCCCAGCAACTATGTGCCCAAGGCCCCATTCAAGCAGGTTGAATACCCGCTTGGCCGGTTCAGCACTTACACCGTTTGTGAAGATGCGAACGGCGAAACTATTTCAGACAAATTCTGCAAAGGAGCCAAGTAAATGGCTGATGAAATCCAATTTGCTGACGAAGATGCCCGCAAGGCCGCAGCCGCAATCAAGCGTTTACGTGAAAAGCGGGATAGCCTCGTCAAGAGCATCGCTGAAATCGATAAGGTAATAGGCGGCGCCAAGGCGTGGGATGGTTTCAACATCGATTCCATTGCGGCGCTGGTTAAGAAGTATCTGCCCAAGATCAAGGCTGCCGGGCTAATTGGTACTGGTGTGGGCATCCCGTTTCTGCCCCAACTCGGCGGGCTTGTAGGTAAATTATTCGGTGGATAACCCTTATCCACGGCGCCCTGTAGAAATAACCGAATACAACTATCACACGCCTCTGCATTTAGTGCGTGCGGTGAATGCGCCCAAATACCGCAGGGATAGGGATGCCAAGTTTATTCTTGCCCGCGACTTTACGGTGAGCTGGCGGGACCAGAATGACTATCTGCACCACGTGACTGCGCCTGAGGGTATGCTAACAGACCTGACCAGCTCTCCAGTGCATTCGGTAATTGCGCCTACGGGGCCGTGGCTAGAGGCTGCCATTATCCATGACTTTCTGTATGTGGCATGGGAGGCGCTCGACTATGAAGCCACGGATGATGACAGGTTGTTTGCGGATGATATGCTGCTAGCTGGGTGCGAGGCGTCCGGCGTGGGATGGTTCAAGCGCCACGCAATTTACAGAGCTGTACGGGCAGGGGGCTGGGTTCCTTTCAGCGATCGCGACGGCAAGAGCTTCTTAAGCCCCCAAGAATTACGCAGCGTTTTAGATGCCCCGCACTAGCATGCCTCGGCGCAATGCCTACGGCTTCCCCTGCTCACATGTTTATAAGAAGGACAAGCGCCCGAAACGCAGAGGGCGTTCTATTGCCCCTTGGCCGCTGCGTCTTTTGCGGTGGTTGCGATTGGTGAGGTAGCGCTATTAATTGCACCAGCTCCCACGCTTCCCACCAGAATAGGGCCTAGCATGGCCCGTGCGGATCATATCTTTTCCGATATCAATTCCGCCTTTTGATATTACTTGCGATATCACCCGCCCCGCATACTTCCCCCGCTTGATATTTCTCAAATACACCGAATCTCCGAGCAGGCGCCTTAATGCTTCTTTGGCTGCAATTGCTTTGCGTTTCTCGGAATCGCATTTAGGCCGCCTAATCTCCGGCGTATCGATGCCCGCAATACGCACCTTGGTGGTGGTTACTTGCCCCAACCATGTACGCGCTTCGGCGGTAAAGGTGTCTCCGTCATAAACATCCACCACACGCGCCAGAATGGGCCCCTGGATAGCCTCGCCAGCACCAGCCAGCTTCTTTCAGGACCGGGTCTATTCTCTCGGCGCGAGTGTCGGATTCTGTTTCGTCGTTGTATGCCATGACGCCCACTACCTCACGTCAGCTCGCCTGCAAAGGCTTTCTGCAGGAGGGATTGGCGGAGGTCTGAGAGAGATTTAAGTTTCGAATCGTAATCGGTACAAAGCTGTCGGCACTCTATGTCTATTTCAGATATTCTCTCAATGGCCTCCAGCTGAGCCTTCAAGTCTGGAATGGGGAATAGGCGGTCACTGAAAGTTCCAAGATTGATGTTATCCCTTGCGCTGCCTTGTCCAGCTTTCTTCAGGTCAGCCTTAACGAACTGAAGTAGGAAATCGAGAAACTCAGAATCTGCCTTGCTTGGATTGGGAACCATCCCGATTACGCTATCAGGAAAGCAAGCATCTAAATCCAATATGGCACTTTCACCAATTGTCGCACCTACGATGGCGACGCAAACTGTGCCTTTGGGCCAAACCCTGCTTTGTGCAACGCCCTCAGGCGAATACGTCTGAGAATATTCGCGCAGAAAATGATCTGCCTTGCTCAAGTCACCAGTTTGTACGAACGGCATGTCACCCCCGTAAAGGCGAGGATCGTTGCGTGGTCTGTGCCTTGACTTTCCCCGACCAAATTCTGAACAGACGTCCGCTATGTTTCGCAGAGGCCAATGCTCGCGGTTGTCGGAGAATAAAGATCGTAAAGATGCGGTGAACAACTCCCGCGCATTCGCCAAATTAGCCTCAGCGTTCGCCTGCGCGCGGTCCAGCCCTTCGAAGGCCTCGTCGAGGATCGCGACGAGGCGCTTCTGTTCGTCGAGGGGGGGAAGGGGGACTTCGAGCGATTTGAGGTTTGTGGCGGAGAGTTCTTTGAAGGTTGTCCCGGTGCCCAAGTCGTTAAGAGCTTCTCGGCTCATATCAAAAAAATAGAAAAGGTAAACCGGGTCTAGTTTTTCGCTCGGGATGATACCGCGACACCCCTGATTGAATGCCATAGGCGCGGTATTAATGGCTAGGTGACCAATCGGGGCACGCGTGGACAGGATGACTGAACCTGCCGGCACCAAACGTGCGGATGAACAGGAAAGCCCCGTATCAGTAATCTTTCTGGGGGTTTCCGAAATCTCGCGACCAACCATCTGCCCCATATCTTTCGGGGTTAGCCATTGAACGTCGCCGCCCCAAAATTTCCCCACGTTCGACTTTGGAGTGCCACCGTTGATAACTGAGGCAACCTCACCAAGCGGTGCGGTCATCCAGCCAAACTTGGCAGATTCCTTCACAGCATCCCCCGAATATTCTCGAGAATGTCTGCCGTCTCAGCATCCCGCGCCAGCATGTCGGCGATGATTTCCTCGGGGGGCCGCAAAGCTTCTGCTTCGGGAGCGTTGGGATTCTTCACCGACAGGTCGTAGGTCTCTTCGTCTAAATCGGACCGGCTGATGGCCCAGCTTCGCGGTCCTTCAGCCCGCGACTTCTGCAGATCAATAAATTCTGCCAGGTCATCGTCATTGAGCGGATTTGTCTTCCCAAGACTGCGACCGGGGTCGAGCTGGTAATACCAGGTGTCCTGTGTTGGCTTGCCCTTCTCAAAGAACAGCACCACCGTTTTGACACCGGCACCCAGGAACGTCCCGCCGGGGCAATCGAGGATGGTATGAAGATTACAGCTCTCAAGAAGCTCCTGGCGCAGGGCAACGCTGGCATTAATACCACACTTCAGTGCATAACAAACACGCATTTATTTGGTATACTTGGCTTGGATTATGTTGTTTAGGATATTGTATCCAATTCAGATTTAGCATCCCGCTCTACTAAACCTGATAAAAACCGGGAAACTCGCCGCGGCCTACGTTCTCTCCAATTCTCCGTGCTCGCGATCGAATTGTCGCGGGGTGTAGCGTTAGTATCTTACCCGCCTCTTTCGCATCTATCATTCGGTTTCTTTCTCGCTCATAGGTCAAAATCCCTCCTAGCCGCACTTTCATAATATCCCTCACTCCGAGTTGACCATGCATGCCATGCGTAAACGAACAAGGTTCTCTTCAGAGATTTCAGACTCCGCCGCCAAGTCCATAATGACGAGACACTGTTCTGCGACGATCTCCCGCAGCGCCTTGATGTCTTCATCGTAACCGTCGTGATGGTGTTTATTCAGCGCAGCGCTGCCGACAGCAATCGGGAGCGTCGCGAAGAGACAACCGCTCAACAGAAACGACATCGTGATGATGCAAAGAATCTTCATTGTTTCGACTCCTCGACAGACGGCGGTTCAGCGAGCCTTTTCCTCACCCGACCGGCGAAATGCTCGGTCACTTCATTGACGACCACCCTTGTTCGCTTTCTTGGGCTTGGGTTCCTCTTCAGGCAACTCCATAGATTCCGGCTTCTCTGGCTCGTCATACTTGTCGTACTCATTGGGAGTTATGGTCATATGAAGAGCCAGAAAATCTTCCATGTCGCTCAGGACGGTACTCATATCGTCGCCCATAATCTTCACCTGTCCAACGATGTAACCGACGCCGAATCCTACGCCACCAGCCGCGACGATCGCGACCGTGATAGAAGCAATCACTATCCCACTCATAGACCCATCTCCTGAATGTCCGCAGTCTTGCGGTGGACGATCTGCATGATCCGTTCGTCGATGCTGCCGGGCAACGTCGCGATGTATGCGAGGCACGGCATCTCCTGCGAGATGCGGTGGATGCGTTTCACCATCTGCTCATTCTCCGCAGGGACGTAGGACGGCTCCATCAAGATACAGGTGTTGGACCGGGTCAGCGTGATCGCCGTCCCCGCGGCCCAGGGGCGCCGCCAGCAATGTGCCTAAGTCCGGCGCAAAGGCGCTCCAATTCATCCGCACATTCCAACAGCGTTTCATTCACTATGCTGTTGCGCATATCGGCGCGGGAGTTGGCAAGTTCTCGCGCTTTCTGGGGGAGGGCTCTAACCAGCGATCGCATCAAGTACCTCCTCCCGCAGTTGGCGTGTCATCAGGGTGGGTGAGTTCCACGCCAAACTCAGCGGCAAACGCCGAAACTCTATCCATAAACTCAGTCATTTCTTCGGTGGAGTAGGTGGCGCTGCTGCGGTTTACATACTCGCCGCCAACAAAAACCTTAGGGCCAAACTTAGCCTTCATAAGCTCTTTGATATTGTCTGCGGTGTATTCGCCCGAGCCCTTGGCGATTTCATCAAACCATTTGTGCAGTAGGGAGTTTTGGTTGAGTGACCGATTAGAACGGTACTGCCTGACAACCACCTCAAGCGTCGGCTTGAGTTCGGGGTTTATCTTCCGAATGGTTGCAATGCAATTTTCAACCACGGCATCATTCCTAATTAAGAAGCTAGTCACGTAACACCACCTCGCCGCTTACCTTTTTCTTGAAACGAGATTTGGGCCATTTGGATTTCTTGACGCCGTAAGACTTCTTGCGAATGCGGTCAGCCTTTGCCATGCGCGGCCTGTCCTGCTTGTGTGTTTTGCCGCCGTGGCAGTTTCGGCAGAGAACGCGGCAGTTCTGTAGCGTTGCCTTGCCGCCCAGCCCGTCCGGCAATTCGTGGTCATATTCGATGTTGCCGGGCGTGAGTTTGACGCCACAATTCTCACAACGCCCATTACAGCGCTGGAACGCCTGAGCGCGGATTTTTTGTGAGAACTCTTGACGCGGCATGTCATGGCCTAAAACGGAATCCCGTCGTCAAGCCCGCCGCCCTGGTCCGCCTGGCTTGGCGCAGAATGCTGCTCGCCCTTGCCATCCAGCATCACCAGCTTCCCGCCGAACTTCTGCAGGACAACTTCGGTGGTGTACTTGTCATGTCCGCTTTGGTCGGTCCATTTACGGGTTTGCAGGGCGCCTTCTAAGTAAACCTTGGAGCCCTTTTGCAGAAAACGTTCGGCAACATCACATAGGCGGTCATCGAAAATTACTACGCGGTGAAACTCTGACTTTTCTTTTTGCTCCCCGGTCTGCTTGTCTTTCCACCGCTCCGAAGTGGCGACGGTGATGTTACAGACCTTGCCACCGTTCTGCATGACCCTCGATTCAGGGTCGCGGCACAAATTGCCGATGAGCATTACACGATTGAGGCTACCCGCCATTTTTCTCTCCAAATCCTGTTATGTGGGAATAGGAACGCCCCGCCCGTATGGCTGTGACGGTTCCGTAATTGATGCCCAAGTCATTCGCGATCTGGCGCGAGCTTAACCCGCCCTTGATGCGGTTGACGATGGCCTGCACTTGGCGTGGCTTTAGGTGGTAGGGCCTGCCGCCCCTGGTGCGCCCCTTCATCTTGGCGTCGTGCATATTGTCTGCTCGGGTGCCGGCAAAAAGGTGATCGGGGTTTACGCAAATTGGGTTATCGCAAGAATGACAGACGTCCATTCCCGGCCCAACAAAGCCCACGAATAGCTGGTATGCCCAACGGTGCGCAGAAACATTCGCGCCGGCTACGCGCACGTTGCCGTAACCGTTGCCCTTGGTGGCACCGAGCCATTCCCAACAGCGCGATGGGTCAAGACCGTGCGTATCGACCTTAGACAGAAAGGCTGTGTATTTGTTGGGGTGAGGCTTGTGGGCTTTGCCCATCTATGCGGCCTCCATTGGTTTCTGTAATAGGTCGCCTTTGCGGCGCTTGAACTCGCCAACAAGGGCGTCAAAGTCCTTTGGGAAATGCTGTCTGTAGGCATTCATGCGGCGCTTGTTGGCGTCCATGATGCTTTCTAGCTCCTCAACATCGGAGGCGCCTTGGCACATTCCGGACATTGTGTTGCGGAACTCGGTATTGTCTGCGTCAGGGTCCACTACCAAGTTGTCCAGAGAACTATCCGCGCCTTTGTCCTCTGGCTGTGGGGGTGACGATCGTTCGTCGCTGGCGGGCAGGCCAGCGCGGCCCACATCAATGGCGGGCATGTCGCCCGGATCAGTGCCGAGTAACCTTTGCAACTTCGGCATTTCGCTTTCGAGTATCTTCTTTCCGCCCTTGGTGAGCTTCACCCATGGCGCATCAATTTCGTAGAGATAGCGGCCTATCCCCCAACGAACCGCAGCCCGCTTGAATGCGTCAGATAACGCACCCTTTTCGCCCTCAATATCGCTTTCTCCGGCGCCGTCCGCTTTCCACAGCCATTCGCCGTCAACGCGTAAGCCGATCTCGCAAACTGTTTTGCGGTCAGCGTGGCTGTAGCGGCACTGCCAGTCATGCGCGCCAATAACATCGTCTAGGCGGTCCATAACTATGCGGGCGTCGATGTAGGCTAGCGGTTTGGTGTTGTCGCCGCTCTTCGGGCCAATGCGCCACAGTACCTCTTGCGGTTTAAACGGGGCAGCAAGCGCCTCCAGATATTCAGTCACGCCGCACTCCTTTCTTCCTGTAATTCCGCTAACAGGGCTTCACATATGCCGCGTAGCTCTATTCGCTCATCCATTGTTGCAATGGGGATGTTGGGGACCAGCTTAGCCTTGGTGGTGCGTAGGGCCTGCATATCCATTTCGAATGTTTCGCGGCGGCTCATCGCTTGCCCCTCAGATATTCAGACAGACGCCTTGTTTGCCACTTGCGCTCAGCAGCCCAGGCAGCAGCCAGTTCGCTTATAGGAATATCGCCGTTTGCAACCCTGCGCGCCGTTTCGATAGCGTTGCGCACCCGGCTATCGTCTGGATATTCGGCTTCAAAAATATGCAGAGACCGTTCGGCGCAGTCACACGCAAAATGTCGGGCGACTGAATCATCCCAGTTCAGTTTTCGCAGTAACCGCGCTTGCCGAAACACAACCTTACTATCGGCAACCTGTCGCCCGCCTCGCCCCTCTGCCTCAAAGATCGCGGTGCCAGCGTGCAGCCATTCGAGAAGGTCTTTTTTGCGAACCAAGTGGTACCCGGAGACGCATTCGATAATCTCTTTAATTTCTGGCATCCACCTGCCAGGGCCGCGCTTGGGCAAGTACCATTCAGCGCCGGAATAATGTGCCGTGCCATCAGCTTGGAGAACTTTGTAGTATTTCATCTATTCCGCCTCCATCACTTCATCAATTTCGGAAAGCGCTGCCTGCAGGTCGCTGCGCAAGTCATGCAGTCCGTTCACAACGTCGCGGAGCGGCGCGCTAACCTCTGCGGGCAGGTCTTCTAATTCGCTTTGGATGTGTTCAATTCGGTCAAACAGGTCTAGCCGCACATTGCGGTAAACGTTGCGGGCGTCGCCTAGTTCGCGGGCGTCTAAACAGTCAAGGTGAGGGAGAACACGCCCCAACCCGTTGGAGGCTAGGCTTCCGCGTGGATCAGAAGGAACCAGCTTTAGATAGGTTGGGTGCGTGTTCATGTTTCCCTCACGTGTCCGGCGATTTGTGGCCTGTCGCCGTATCAGGTGAGGGGATATTGCCAAATTGGCAAATCAGTGTCAACAATTAATTTGCCGTAATTGGCAAAAAAGTTCTTGACCGCAGTTTGCCTATATGGCAAATATCTTGGCATGCTTCTATCTGACTACCTTTCGGAGCAGGGGATAACCCACTCCCAATTTGCTCAGCAAATTGGCAAGTCCACGTCTTTTGTCTCCCGCCTAGCGCGCGGTGAGCGGCGTCCGGGCTGGGAGCTGGGCTCCAAAATTGAGAGCGAGACGGGCGGCAAAGTTCGCCGCGACGATTTCGCTCCAACCAACAAAACCACAAAAAAGGATCGCACCCAATGACAAAACATACGGAACATTTCACGCAATGCCTTCGCGCCCGGGTGGGCAACGGTAAGGCGATAACGGTGGCTCAGTTATCCGAGGCCACGGGCCTAACCAAATATCTCATCCGCAACCGGCGGCTACCTGAGGACTCACGCATGACCGAAAAAGAACAGGCTCGAAAAAAACAAATTCAAATTGAGAACCGAATGGACGCCCTCAAGCGCGAGATTGAATGCTGGAAGGCGAGGGCGTTGGAGGCAGAGCGTAAATGTGAAGCGTGGCGAGTTGAAACCATCAACCGCGCGTGGGCTGACCACGAAGAACGGAAAGCAGCATGAAACAGTTTCGCCTCATAGCAGGCGAGGGCGGCGTTTCTTGGTCCCAATCTAGTCCTCCCAAACGCGATAGGGACGCCGCCCAAGAACGCCTACCCGGGAACTCCTTTGGGCTGAAATCGCCAGCCTACAAGCCGACGCCGTGCCCGGGACTAGGTAGAAATCATGGCCACGGCGGAAGGCAAGCGAACTTCCCCAAACTCGGCTGGCCCTTCGGGGCCGGCCAACCTTTTCGAGGCAGCACATAAAGCCGCCCAACAAAAAGCATCCAAAAGGGTGCATACTTTCGTGGCATTGAAAAAAAATGGAGCGGCTGGTGTACGAAGCGGCGTTCAAGAATATTGACGACACACTATGGAAAGACGCTGGTTGCAGTAGTGAGCTTGATTACATTGAGCAGACAAGCTGGGTACTTTTCCTCAAATACTTGGACGATTACGAAACGGACAAAGAAACAGCTGCACAGTTGAACGGCGAGACCTATACGCGCCTGATTGACGGCGAATGTCGTTGGAGTGAATGGGCAGCACCCAAAACAACTGACGGAAAGCCAAACCACAACGTAGCGCTGACTGGCGATGATTTGCGCGACGTCGTCAATAACACTCTTTTTCCCCACCTTGCTGGCTTCAAACAGTCCGCAGATAGCCCCAACACCAT
>CETG01026056.1_pt1 | contig 11446 bp, 8 predicted proteins | sample 361471 | NCBI WGS metagenome assembly CETG01 (sample SAMEA2622696, study PRJEB7988) | marine metagenome | isolation source: saline water (ENVO:00002010), including | reverse complement strand
TCCTTACGATTTTGAGCATACAAATCGGTGAATGAAATTACAGGCGGTAGGTCGATTTCGATGGCGTCATCACAACCATCAGGAACCGAATCTTCATCCGCATCGATTGAATCATCGTACCCCTCACATTGATCTAAATCGTCTGAGACACCATCTCCATCTGAATCAATCAAATCATCACAATCATCAGGCAAACCATCTTGGTCAGCATCGATATTATCGTCAAATCCAGGACACTGGTCCACAGAGTCATTCACTCCGTCTCCATCCGAATCGACGATGTCATCACAGCCATCTGGAACCGAATCCCCATCGACGTCTACGTTGTCATCGAATCCAGGACAAATGTCGACATTGTCCTTCACTCCATCCGCATCTGAATCGTCAATGCAACCGTCACCGTCCGAATCCCATGGGATGGATTCTTCCTTGTCGCAATTGTCAGTCCATCCTTCGATGAAGCCACTAGGTGTCAAGTCCTTGCCCACAAATCCAGGGAACGAACTGTTGTAACGATGCGTCTTGAATACCGTGTTTTGTTGGCTATTCGGTTTCTGACCTTGTGGGATTGTTTCACCTTGATTGAGGGGGCCGGTGCCGATTACGGGATTGACATATTTCCAAACAATTTCTCCTTCTAAGGTGACTTCATAGAATGTGCCACGAGGCCCCCAAGTCACCAACGTGTTTCCATTTTCTAGGCGTTCAGCACCAGAGATTGATGTCGCATACATGTCGGTCCCTTGGTCCCATGACCAACTCGGTGCAAGAGGACCCCAAGCACTGCCCGACTCAATCACATACTCTCCGTTCTCAAGCGGAGGGGAGATGACATCGACCGAGGAGTAACTGACGCTGCGACCATTTCCATTGTTGTATAGAAGCAAATCTCCTGCTCCGGGCCGACCTTCCTGAATCCACTGCACATCGTGTTGGGCAAACAATTGCTGATCAGCTGCGGTTCCAGCACGATAGGCTTCTGGATTGCCCCAACGATAGAGAATATCTCCGCCTTTTCCTGAATTCCCACCGGTATGACCTGCCGCTTCCTCAGTCGTTGTACTATGGTCGATGATGTAAATCTCGTTCGTATTCTTGCAAGAGAGGGCAATTTGGTCTAGGATGGGATTGTAATCGATGCCATTGCAGTGCATCCAGTCACTCTTGTACGGGTCTGAACCAGCCGAATCTACGAAATTGATGTCGAGAAGTTCAGGGTGATCTGCAACGACCCCATAGTTGTCTTTCGTAGCGTCATGGTCTTGGATGAGATGGTCCCACATATGCCATTTCCAGACAATGTTTGCCTCGCTTGTTCCAACCGGTTCAACCTCTACAATGTGGTCGGGCCACAACTGGCTTTGACTCAACTTGTTTGGGTCACGACCGGCTTGAACCGCTTCTTCCTCACTCTTGGCTTCCCAAGCGATCATCAGGAAGTTTCCATTGGGCAAAGGCTCGATATCGTGGTGACTGCGTCGAGAATCGCCAGCATAGTACCATTCCCATTCCATTTGGCCATCCCAAGAAATACGCTCGACCTTACCGGCAATCCCGCCTCCTGCGAATGCACCCCCTCCATCGGTTCCGATGTTTGCAGTTCGAAGCAAATCTCCATCCTCTAGCATGTAGGCTGAAAGCCCGGGTCTCAAACCACTCGAGGATGTCCAAGAATGAACCTCCCTACCGTGTGAATCGATGAGATAGGTGTTGGCAGAAGAGATTGGTGCGAACAGAGTGTAATCTGTATTGATTCGATCATCGCAGTAAATTAGACCTACAGTCCAAGTATCATTTCGGTTGGCATTGCAGATGGGTTCAACGATTTCTGTAGATTCATCAGCGGCCACTGAGGGAGGGAGAATCACCAGTAATGAGAACAGCATCAGCGACGAAAGCGCTACTGAAACCCATGGCCGACCCATATTTCCACGGAGACGTATGTGCTTTTCAACCTTCTATTCAAGCCAGTTGACCAAGCCTGAGTCCACGTCGTAAACGGCTCCGTATACCTCGATGCCCTCTTTGATCAGAGGATGGTTTTGCAAGTTGTATACGTCGGTTTGTAGTTTGGTTTCAGCGTCATCAATCATACGGGGTTTGAAATTTGAGAAATCAATCCCTGCTAAATCTGAAAGATGTTGTTGGACGGCTGACAAAGGCATACTCGCCATTGCGCACTTGGTATGTGGCATAACCAAAATTGTATGGCAATTCAATAGGTGGCTTGCCAAAACGATGTCGTTCTCAACCTCGGGGTTCAGTTGACCTCCTGCATTTCGGATGACTTTGACATCTCCAATGTCCAAACCAAAGATCTCATGCGGTATCACTCTCGAATCCATGCAGGTCAGAATCAACAGTGCTTGGCCCGCTTTTCCAGGTACGCCTTCACCCTCAAATGAAGAAGCATAGGACTCATTCTTTGACTTGAGTCTAGCAATCAAGTCCGAGTCTGCCATGATGCTGTCGCCATCGAGACAGGATTTTGTTCTTGCTCGTCCTCTATCACTCAAATACAGACGTATGTCGATTCCAATGGTGGACGCTGGGGGATTTGAACCCCCGGCATCTTGGTTGCAAACCAAGCACTCTTCCAGCTGAGCTAAGCGCCCTGTAGCCTACCCGAATCGCCTTTGCTTCTTCAGTTCGACGGTGCTTCGCCCAACTGAGATAGGAGTGACTCCAGAATTCGCAGCAAACCTCGAAGGGTCACTTCAGAGACTCCAACGACTTTGCAAACTTCTGCCTGAGTTCGTGGGTGTCCACGGTTTTGTGCCGCCTTGTATAGCATCACACCTGCAACTCCTGCTGGCTTCTTGCCTTGCCATTCCATGGATTCGCCAACACGGTCCCAGAGGTAGTTCGCTTCACCGAGAACTGGTGCAGGCAATCCAAGGTCGCTGTGGAACTTGTCAAGGTACTCTGCAGGGCCACTGACGTGGTGTGCATTGAGTTTACGCGCCACCAATCGGATGGTGCGCTTCAATTCCTTCTCACCCATGCCTTGCTCGTCAATCATGTCGAAGTTTTGTGCAATCTCCTCAATCTTTCTGGGCAAACGTGCTTGTCTAGCAGCGATGTAAACACAAGCAGCGGAAACTCCACGGATGCTTCTACCTGTAACGATGCCCTGTTCGGCAGCGTGACGGTATAGGCGTGCGGCCTCCTCAACCAATGCAGGAGGAAGATTGCCACGGTCTCGAATGAATTGCATGGCCTTGGTTAAGTTACGCGCACGCGAGGAGCGGGTTTTGCTTCGCTCGTCAATCATTGCACGTCGGCGCCAATGCTTGGCATCACTACCCTTGATCCCATGTCGTGCTGCTCCTGAGCCCGAAATGTCACTTCTGGAGATGGTGGTATTGAGGCCCTTGTCCGACAAGGAATCTCTGACAGGCGCACCCACACGTGAGCGGTCGGTGCCGTCGGAGTAGTTGGTCCACTCAGCACCAGGGTCGATGGCATTCTCTTCAGCCACATTTCCACAGGCACCACAATAGGTCTCACCACGCACTTCATCTTCGTTCCACTCGGTCATGCCACAGGCCTTGCACGGTGTGGTTTGACCCACGGTTCGGCGCTGGGATGGACGTCCCGCACCGATGGGTGACTTTCTGTTGCTCTTCTTCTGACTCTCGGATTCTGCTCGCTCTTCGACCATATTACTCAACCTCGGGTTAACATCTATACCCCGCAGTATATAAACATGACGATTGGTTGTTGGATTTTCAATCCAGAGCAATCGTCCATTCAACGGAATTTATCCGCCCATACGTGCACCTGCGGCGTACGTAAGATTACTTGGGGGATTTAGGTCTTAAATTGTATCTATCGTTGCATCAAATCCAGCAACAATTTGCCCATTCGCCAGTGGGCAAGTTCATGGAGGGTCTGCAATGCGTCCTGTTCATGCCTGCCACAGTGGTGCTGGGTGCCCAGTGGGGAGACGAGGGCAAGGGAAAGATGGTTGACCAGTTGGCGAGTGAAGCCAGTTGGGTTGCTAGATTCCAAGGTGGGAACAATGCTGGACACACAATTGTAATTGGTGACAGGACATTGAAACTCAACCATTTACCAAGTGGGATTACCTATCCGGATTGCCAATTGGTACTCGGAGATGGGATGGTCATCGATCCTTGGACTCTTGAGAAAGAGCTCGAAGATTGGTATGCCTTTGGTGAGGAGCGCCCAGAGGGTGTGCGCCTGTGGATTAGTGAGCGCGCACATGTCAATCTCCCGTTCCATCGAAGAATCGATGGCACGGATACAAAAATTGGAACCACCAAGCGAGGCATAGGCCCAACTTATGGGGATAAAATTGAGCGTGTGGGTGTTCGATTCTGTGACATTCCATCCCGTATGGCTGACCCAGAATGGTTGGCCTACACCGCAGATCGAATGAATGCTCGACTCGATTTATTTGGCATCAAAGATACCACTCCTTCTGAAGATGACCCCGTTGGATGGAACACGATTTCCCGCCAAGCGAGTTTGCATGGCGAAATAACACCACAATCACTCGCACTGGACCTATCTTGGATTTGGCAGCGCTTTGGAAAAGCCGTGGCCCCGACAGGAATCATGCTAGATATGGCGCTAAAGCAGGGTGAAAACATCCTATTGGAAGGGGCACAAGGCTGCTTGCTAGACATCGACCAAGGTACATTTCCATTCGTCACATCCTCTGTGACCAGTCGAGGCAATGCAACCCATGGGGCTGGGATTCACCCCGGACATGTTGAGAAAACCTACGGTGTGGTCAAAGCGTACACTACACGTGTGGGCGAGGGTCCTTTCCCCACGGAATTGTATGATGGAAAGGGGATGTCCAACCCCGATGGAAAACATATGGCAGATGTTGGACATGAATTCGGCACCACTACCGGGCGACCACGTCGATGTGGATGGTTGGATTTAGTCGTTCTTCGACACGCTCATCGATTGAACGGATTCGATGGTGTTACACTGACAAAACTGGATGTCCTCGGTGGAATTCCTGAACTCAAAATTTGTGTTGGATATACCATTGATGGAGAACCTTGTCACCAAGTTCCAGCTGATATTGGGAAATTGGCTCGTTGCGAACCGGTGTATGAAACCGTCCCAGGATTTGAGGCGCTTTCTCTGGATGAATGGTTGAATATTGCTCGAACAGCAGCCAAGGAAGGTACTGGGTTTGCAGCACTACCTGAAAATGCACGAGCCTATGTTGAAAAAATCGAGAGCTTGATTGGATTCCCGATTATCAGTGTAGGTGTCGGACCCGATCGAGAAGCAACCATCGAGAGAAATTGAGTATCGACGGAGTCAAGTAGGAGTTTACGGAGGCGAACATATGGGATTCAAGGCGAAGGCCCGCAAAGCGAGAGGAGGAGATGGAAACTCCGAGGGCAAAAAGCGTCGAAGGAAGGAACTTGAAGATGGTGAGAAACCCTGTGCCATCAAAGATTGCGGCAACTGGGCTGACAAGAGCCATGGGGGCCGAAGTATCGCTTTTGACAACCTTGCTGATGTCTGGGAAGAATCAGATTTGGTTGGGGAAGGTCGCCGATTGGCAATTTGCAAACCTTGCTACCGACATTACAAGAAAGAAAAGAAGGACGATGAAAGCCAAACTTGGTGATCACTCAAACGTCCATTCTGGTTCTGGAGTCAACCAGTGGCATGTTTCTGCTGGTTTTGGCCATCCCTTGGGCAACGCTCCCTCGGCCTCGATTCTTTGTTGAACCGATTCGATGTGTTTTTGCAGAATTTGAGCGCATTTCTCTGCTCCAACAATCGCTTCACCTCGGCCGCAAACCACCAGTTCAGGATTCAAATCCAACAATCGCTCCAAACTGGATTTCATTTGCAAGAGGTTGCCCGTCGGCAAATCTGCTCGTGCAGGGTTGTTTGAAGATGGGACCAGATCTCCACAGATGATGGCTGATTTCTTGGCGATAAAGAAACTGCAAGCATCCATGGTGTGCCCGGGAGTATGCAAAACCTCAATCATCGCATCTCCAAGGTCAAATTGGTCCCCGTCTGTGAATCCAGTCGCCTCAATAGCCGGCATATCTGAATCGTATCGACTTGCCCAAGTGGTGAATAAATCGCCACCCGCAATGGGTGCAACGGCATCCTCATGAATTCGGATGTCCGCATCAAAGCATTCTGCCAGATGAGGGGCTGCGCCACAGGTGTCGTAGTGTCTGTGTGTCAGCAAGATGGCTTCAACTGACGGTCTGCCCTCCAAATGCGGTTTCAAGCGCTCCACTAGATTCGTTTGATACCAAGATGTACCCGCGTCGACAATGAATGATGACTTGGTGCCTGAAAGAACAATACAGGCCGAATCATGGTGGATGCCTGGCAATCGTTCCAAACGCATGCTACCATCTCTATCGAAGCGGATACGACCCAAGACGATGACGGTCTCGACGCCCCCTTAAGGGGGCGCTAGATTTCCACGCCGATTAAATAGGGGGAGCAGGTCGGCGGCCCATGGCACGATTCCCTGAGGCAGAAGCACGCCTGCTCGCCGTGAGGATTTGCATGAAGTGCAATGCACGAAATGCCCTACGTGCCAAGCGCTGCCGAAAGTGTAGCTACAAGGGTCTTCGATTGAAGAACAAGGAAGCCAAGGTTTGAGCCTGCTGGTGATTTCTTTTTTCGATTAATTTCGAACTTTGTACCGCATTCCTGCCGGTGTATTTACAGAGCACTGGCCACCTTCGGTGGCCGATGCGACGAGAACGGGTCGATGCTGACGAGGCCGTGAGCCCAGTCATTGCCACCGTTCTGTTGATGGCCATCACTGTCTTACTGGCCAGTGCAGTGTATCTTTTGGTCGATGATGCAATCACGGCACCTGACAAAGGTGAACCCTATGCGAAAATGAGTGTCAGGGCCCTTGACAACGGATTCCAAGTTGTGCGATTTACTGATTTGTCGCAGAATCTGTACACGTCGAGTGTGACCTTCACCCTCACTCCACCAGCTGGAATCAATGCAACATCGATTACCGGTTACGTCAGTGATGCTGATGTTTACGGAGCAATCGGTGAACCGGTCACCTTCCACGACAGAGATGCATCATTTACAGTAAACAGAGGTGATTATTTCGTCATCAACGCCACTGCTGCCGGAACTGATCAGGGTGATTGGTCGATTTACATCCGTTCCATCGGTCCATCGGGTGGTGTCACCGAACTTGCAGCCCTGCCGTTGCCAGCGACGGAATGATGAGTAAGGTCCCATTCGCAGGGATGTGAGTCAAGGTTCTGAAGTGGATATCCTTGTGGTCGAACAGGCCACCAATGCCATTCAGCAAGCCGGTTTGCCACCTTCCAAAAGCCATCTGATTCGGTGGTTGTTGATGGCCTCACAAAGTGAGCAGGCGGTGACAATCAGTGGAGTTAGCGGTGCTGCAGACGATGTTTTGTCCATGCGAGATGCATTGATCGAATTGGGAGTAGATATGGATTTCAACGAGAATTCTTGGACAGTACATGGGGTCGGGGCAAACGGTTTCTCCACACCCGCAAACGGACTCAATTTGCATAACTCCGGCACAGCATTTCGATTGCTGACATTTGCCTGTTTGCGAATGGGAGAGGTTGTTACTGTAGATGGGGATTCAACCTTGGAACCTCGAATTGATCGCGACTTCTGGTCATCATTGGATGTAGAGGTCGAGTTTGGTTCTGAACGACAAAATTTACCGCTCAAAATCAAAGGGCCTTTTCGCAAGGAAAATTTGCTCATAGATGGTTCGAAAACAAGTCAACACCTTTCGGCTATTTTGCTTTCGATGCCCGCCATGAATTCACCCTTGGATTTGACTATAGAAGGAGATATTGTGAGCCAGAGGCATGCGCTTTTATCATTTCAAATTGCAGCAGAATGTGGATCTGAAAATGAGTTTGGGGGGCACCGATTGTTGCCATGGAAATGTCAACCGCCATCCCAAGTTGAAATTCCACGAGATGCATCTCACATTTCATTCTGGAAATTGTACGAGATTTTACACGATACTACACTCGACATACCCGAAGTCCAAGTCAAAGATTCGATTGGGGCAGAACTGCTCACTGAACTAGACATCAAAGTCCATCAAACCGTTGACCTGAGCCTTGCAAATGACCTCATTACGCCATTGGCGGCTGCCATGGCGTTGGGGGGCGGAGGTCGAATCTTCGGTGCTGGACATGCTAGATTCAAAGAATCGAACCGCATTGAGCAAACCGCATCCATGCTTGCAGCGTTTTCAATTGAAGTAAATTGTACACCGGATGGATTGGAAATTGAGGGAGGTCAAACTCCTGAGTCTCCGAATGCAGTTGTACAGGCATATGGAGATCACCGAATGCAGATGACTGCAGCCATTCTGGCGACCAAAGTTGGTGCTAAAATCGAAGGATCTGAATTGCACAGAGTTTCATTCCCTGAGTTCCTAAATTACCTTCATCCATGACGACCGAAGTGACCGTCTAACTTGTCCAAACTCATTCTCAATACGGTCGGTCGGCCGTGAACACAGGCCCAAGGGTTTGGGATGGTTTGCATATCTGCTAGCAAACGCCGCATTTCAGCCAGAGACAATTGCTGATTGGCTTTGACGGCTCCACGACATGATTTCATGAATGCAATTTCATCGGCGAGATTCTCCACCGTTTCCAAGCGTTGAGCTCCTGCCTCCAATTCGGCCAAAACATCGGCGATGAAATCGCCCAATTGATCACTGCCGAGGAGTAATTGTGGAACGGCCATGAGATTCAGTTCATCGTCGAAAACAAACCCGATTTCGCGCATTTTTTCTTGATTACCTCGCAACGTTTCAGACTTTGAGGCGCTCAAATCTAGTGTGATTGGTGTGACCAATTCTTGGCTCGCCCAAGATGTCATGCTTTTTCGAAGGCGCTCATATCGTACCCTTTCATGTAGTGCATGTTGGTCGATGACGAACAATTCATCTTCCCCTTGAGCGAGGATGTATGAATCAGCAAATTGGGCCAAAGGGACCATGTTCGGCACATCTGTAACCTCAATTTCCAAGGGGCTTGGTTCAGGCTCAGCAAGGGGCGATACACTTTCTTCGCCGGTGCACCAACGATGTAAATCCCGCTCTGCACTGGATAGTGCTGGAGCGATTTCACCGACTCCAATATTGGGCAGAGTTTGTTGAATAAGTGGCGACTCACTTACCTTCACTTGTGCCTTTTTTGTTGGCTTTTCAATCGGCCCAGCATAGGTGATTCGTGTCTGAGCAGTTTCAGCCCAAACGGGTAGTGGCGCATGTTCTCTTGTCGGTGAATCAACTTCAACAGAGACCGCTTCAATCGGACTTGAATCAGGAGTCATTGAACCGGTTGGTAGTGCGAGTAAGGTATGCTTGATTGCGCGCTCTAATCGCTCCAAGACTCGCCAAGAATTCTTTAGTCGAACCTCTCGTTTGGTCGGATGCACATTGACATCCACCTCGTCAGCTGGTAAACTCAACCGAAGTACGCAAATTGGATGCCTACCGACCATCAATCTGGTGTGATAACCGCGACGAATCGCTTGAGTGAATGGAGAATTTGCAACTGGGCGCCCATTGATAATCACATGAATTTCATCGCCTTTGGAGCGGTTGACTTCAGGAGGAGAAATCCAACCTGCCCACACTTCATCTCCCGGTGCCTGTGCGTCTTCGTCGGAACATTCCAAAGGCACCAAATTTTCAGCGGAGGAGCCAATCAAATCGAACAGGCGATCTGAAATCTCAACCCCTGGTGGTGTATCGAGAACGATTCGACCATCGATACTCACTGTGAATCCGATGCTCGGATTGCAAAGCGCTTGAGCGACGACGATGTCCACAATGGCTGCTGATTCGGTTGCTGGTCGCTTTTGAAATGAAAGGCGTGCAGGGATGTTGGCGAATAGATTCGATACTTCGATTACAGTTCCTGGGGCAATTCCAGTGGGCTCCAATGGTTGTTTTTGCCCATCGTTAACTGAAATGGACATGCCATCAGAATTTGCGGAACGACTCGAAACTGTCAATTGGCTGACCATTCCAATGCTGGCCAATGCCTCTCCCCGAAAACCCAGTGTGTGTATTGCGCTGAGATCTGTTGCCGTCGAGAGTTTACTGGTTGCATGCCGTGTTACGGCCAATTCCAATTCTTCAGCAGGAATCCCTCCTCCATCATCGATTACTGCGATTCGATCAAAACCACCGCGATCAATTTCAACTCGGATTCGAGATGACCCTGCATCGATGCTATTCTCAACCAATTCCTTGACTACTTGTGCGGGGCGTTCGACCACTTCACCAGCAGCGATGTGGCCAATTGTGTCATCATCTAGTTGCATGATGGGACGGCGATTGTCAACTGTTACCGCCATACTATTCCTCCAACCATTCGTGTCTTTCTTTTAGCATCCCTCGCAATTCGTAAATCAAATCCATGGCATCTCTTGGACTTAGCATGTCAGGGTCAATCTCTCCCAATCGATTTTCAATCTCGGATTCCTTCTCAACAATTCGTGTGGGGGGTGAACGGTTCCATCCGAATAGGGAAGACTGACCCGCTTCGCGGTGCATGGGCACCCCACCTTCACCGGCTCTAGCACCCTGCGCTTGTGATTCAAGGAATAGAAGAAGGTCCCTAGCTCGCTCTACAACGGGTTGGGGAAGGCCTGCCAATCCGGCCACCTGAACACCATAAGAATCGTCACATGGCCCCTCAGCAATCGTGTGCAGGAAGGTGATTTCCCCTCCTGAATCGGCAATTTGAACGTGGATGTTTTGCAGACCTGGGACCTCTTCGGCAAGGCCAACCAATTGATGATAGTGAGTTGCAAACAACGTGCGACAACCAATCCTTCGAGCGATGTCTTCAGTCACAGACCAAGCGATTGCTAACCCATCAAATGTAGAAGTCCCGCGACCAATTTCATCGAGTAAAACCAAACTGTTTGGTGTGGCTCTACGCAGAATATGTGCAACTTCGATCATTTCCATCATGAAGGTTGAGCGCCCTCTTCGCAGGTCATCATGCGCCCCCACTCGAGTGAACACACGGTCGACCAAACCCAGTCTGGCCTTGCTTGCAGGCACATATGAGCCGGATTGTGCTAGAATCGAAATCAATGCGCAGGTTCGCAGATAGGTCGATTTCCCACCCATGTTCGGACCAGTTAGCAACAAAAATCTGCGCTTGGCATCGAAACGTACGTCGTTGGGAACAAATCGACCATCCGCCTCTAGAACTGGATGTCGGGCACCTGAAATGTCCAATCGATCATCAGCTACCATTTGCGGTCGTGTCCATGAGCGCTGCCTTGCATGGTGAGCGAAGGAGGCTAGAACATCGACATTGGAGACCTTTCTAGCGATGCTAGAAAGCGTTGTAGTGACGGCTTTGACTTCATCTCTAAGTGCACAGAACAGTTTGAATTCAATCGCATTGGC
>CETG01101217.1_pt1 | contig 11450 bp, 9 predicted proteins | sample 361471 | NCBI WGS metagenome assembly CETG01 (sample SAMEA2622696, study PRJEB7988) | marine metagenome | isolation source: saline water (ENVO:00002010), including | reverse complement strand
TAAAGATCTGCCAATAAGTTTCGATATGAGGATTTATCAACTACTCCCTTGAGGAAACAACTTATAAAACCAGTATTCTCAGCCATTGAGTGAGACTTTTTTGTTCCTTCTCTCAGTTGCCTTGCGAGTGATAACGGCATCAGATTTAATTCACCGACCTGAAACTTACCATTAAGTCATAAACTCGACTTGTGATCTATTAACCATTAATTAGATCTTTATGGCCAAATTCGAAAAACTTACTGAGCCCAGCGAAGGTTCTAAAATTAATTTTATTAATGGGAGCCCAGTCGTACCAAATGATCCAATAATTCCATTTATACGTGGAGATGGTACTGGAGTTGACATTTGGCCTGCAACGCAAAAAGTGCTCGATAAAGCCATAGAAAAAGCATATGGTGATTCTCGAAAAATTCAATGGTTGAAAGTTTATGCAGGTGATGAGGCATGCGAGTTATATGGGACTTACCAATACCTGCCAGAAGACACGTTAAAAGCTATTCATGAATATGGAATTGCAATCAAAGGACCTCTTACAACCCCAATAGGAGGGGGTATTAGATCTCTGAATGTTGCCCTGAGACAAATTTTTGATCTCTATTCATGTGTTAGACCTTGCAGGTATTACAAAGGCACCCCAAGTCCACACAAATACCCAGAGAACCTAGACGTAATTGTTTATAGGGAAAACACTGAAGATATATACATGGGAATCGAATGGGAAGACAATGATCCAGAAGGCATCAAATTAATTGAATATCTCAACTCCAAAGTGATCCCAGCCAGCAAAAAACTCAAAAACAAAAAAATTTCTGAGCCGTCAGGAATAGGTATTAAACCTGTAAGCAAATTAGGGAGTCAAAGGCATATAAGAAGGGCAATTCAACATGCTCTTCGTCTTGAAGGTAAGAAACGTCATGTCACATTGGTTCACAAGGGAAATATTATGAAATTCACTGAAGGCGCATTTCGAGATTGGGGTTATGAACTTGCTACCGTTGAATTTCGTGAAGTATGTATAACAGAAAGGGAGAGCTGGATTTTAGGAAATATTGAAAACAATCCTGATATCACCCTAGAAGAGAATGCTCAGAAGATTGATCCAGGCTACGAATCTCTACCCCAGGATAAAAAAGATATTATTTGTGCCGAAGTGAAATCAGTAATTGATCGTATTAGCAATAGTCATGGTCAAGGGAAATGGAAAAAGATGGTCATGGTTGATGATCGAATCGCAGATAGCATCTTTCAACAAATTCAAACGAGACCACAGGAATACTCGATTCTGGCAACTTTAAATCTCAATGGTGATTACATATCAGATGCAGCCGCGGCAATTGTTGGAGGACTGGGGATGGCACCTGGTGCAAACATTGGAGACAGCGCTGCAATCTTCGAAGCCACACATGGAACGGCTCCTAAGCATGCAGGATTAGATCGAATCAATCCAGGTTCAGTCATCCTAAGTGGTGTAATGATGCTTGAGTTTCTTGGATGGAAAGAAGCCGCAGAGCTTATTAACAAGGGGATAAGTCAATCAATTGCGGATCAAAAAGTCACTTATGACCTTGCACGTTTACTTAATCCTCCAGTTGAAGCTATAAGTTGCAGTGGTTTTGCAAATGCAATAATAGAAAGGTTTTAAATAAGTTTTTCCATTAACTTCCAAGATTTTAAAAGAGTATTTTTATCTCCTAAGTTACCTGGAAAGGTTATTACAGGAAGACCATTCGTACCCGAATTAGCAGCTGAACAAACTATTGATAAGCCAGGCAAAATCTGTCCTTTTAACTGGACAGCTCCTAACTTTAATCCCTGATCAAGAAGTATTTGTGTTGTTATTCCACCCTTACTAATTATATATCCTAATTTCGAAGATATTCGAGATACTAGACGCGCCATTAATTCTGCCAATTTTAATCCAAAAATAATTCTAGTTTTATCAGAAGAAAAAGTAATCTCTCCTCTACTTGTATATAAAACTGGAGTCATTCCTGATTCAAGAATAGCAGTAAGTTCTTCCACCCAAAGATTCTCTAAATCACTCATTAAAAGATCAGGAATAGATCCATCAAAACCTCTAAAAATTTTTCTAACTGGAAGCTCAAGACCTTGACAATTCTTTTCACCTAATAAAACTGCCAGTTGCTTATCAGCTAACGAAACATGAGAGCCAACGATTACAAGTCCAGGTTGTAATTGAAAATATTTATCTCTCACTCTTAATGAAACCAAATCATTAATTGAATATTTATTTACTGGTAAATCAGCAAAAGCATTAATTAAGCTTGCAGCAGAACGAAATAAAAATCTTTTCTTACCTATTAATTCCATAATAGCCTGTGCAAATATTGATAATTGTGGTGGAATTTGGGAATCAACTACTACAGATTGGTTATTAGAAATATTTAAAAGAGTGTCAATTAATTTTTGTTTTCCATGTTCACTCTTTAATGCAGAGTTTAATTGTTCAATTTCTATTGAAATAACTTCATCGGCAAGGATTCTTCCTTTACTCTTTTCCTGCAACCATGCAGGCAAATAACTTGTGTTATAACCAAAAAGTTTATCGCGAGCAAAGTTTGATAGATGAACTGGAGTTCCATTTAATAAATGAATTCCATGTACTGTAGTTCTTCCTCCTTCAAAAAACATAGGCACATGAAAAGTTCCATCAAATGGTCCTAGTTCTTCAGCTATGACATCTGGTTCTATTACACCATGACCACGTAAAGTTGAATCACCTCTGCTAATGAATAAGACATCTCGAATATTGATATTTTCATAAGAAAAAGCATCATTTAAAGCTCTGCAAATTTCTCTAGTTCTATCCTCTGCTAATTCAGGAGACATTGCTCTTGTATTAGATAAAATAAATAAAAGAGGAGATTGATCACGAATAGCTTTAGAAAGAGTTTTTTGATCCCATCGCAAAATTAAAGGGCAACCATAAACAGTTTGCGATCCAGTGGGATCATCATCTAAGACGACTATTTTCATTAATATATTTTACCTGAAATTTTTTATTAATTTTTAGCTTAATTATATCCCCAGCTCTCTGGAAGAGTAACAAAAGAAGAGTCTAATTTCTCAACCGAATCACATCCTAGTAATTTCATTGTTCTCAAAATATCAGATCGAAGAATATCAATAGACTTTGCAACTCCCTCCCCACCAGCTGCTGCAAGTCCATAAGCATATGCTCTGCCAATTAGGACTCCTTTTGCACCTAAACATAAGGCTTTAATTACATCACTACCTCGACGAATTCCGCCATCAAAAAGAACATCTATTTCTTGATTAACTGCTTTAACAATTTCTGGAAGAACTCGAATTGTTGGAGCCACACTATCAAGTTGTCTTGCTCCATGGTTTGATACAACTACTGCATTTACTCCATAATCAATAGCTCGTCTTGCATCATCCCCAATATGAATACCTTTAATAATTATCTTGCCACCCCATGCTTCTCTGATCCATTGCAAATCTTCCCATGTAACTACTGATTCTTCTAATGCTGGCCCAATTTCTGTATATCCCATTGGTCCATCTTCTAATTCAACATTTGGAAAATTCATTAAACCCCCATCACCCAGCCATTGAGTTAGCCAACAAGGTTTAATCAACATTTGAGAAAGATAAGGCAGCATTTCAACAGGATTTAATGAAAGTAATTGCTTTGTCCCATTCCTTACATCCCGTTCACGCAAGCCAGACACAGGAGTATCAATAGTTACAACAATTGCAGAAAATCCGGCTTTTTTTGCCCTATCAATTGCTTTCAATGCTACGTCTCTTCCACCTAATAAATAAAGTTGATACCAAGCATGTCCTTGAGTTGCAGCCTTAACTTCCTCTAATCTGCACCCGGAAAGAGTAGAAAGTGTATAACCAGTACCAGCAATACCTGCTTCACGAGCGGCAACAATTTCTCCTTTTGGATAAAACATTCGGCTACTGCCTACAGGAGCCAACAGAAAAGGAAGTTTAAATTTTTGATCAAGGACAGAAACTCCTAAGTCACAAGAGGGAGTTGCTACTGCACAACGAGGACGAAAATATATTTCATTAAAAGCACTGCAATTTTGCGATAAAGTTTGCTCTCTATCGGCTCCACTGTCTATATAGTCGAAAACCATTTTGGGCAAACGTTTTTTGGCCAATCCACGAAGGTCACTAACATTTACAACATTTGTTGATGCAACATTGGCTCCCATATCAATCAAAAACTGCTATTAAGATTGAAAGCAAATTACAACATCAGCTTCCTTTGTTGCCAAAAATAAATAATTAATTAGTTAAAAACCTGCAATTAAGCTCTATATGTCTTCCTGAGTCCAAAGTAAGCAGACGATCCCCGCTGATTAAAGAATTCCTTGGACTAGACCATGGTTCTAAACAAACCATATTTCTAGGCGGGTCCGTCCAAACCACTGCTAAATTCATTGGTTCAGGATGTTCTATCTCAATACTGGTATTAGAAGTCAAATCAAATATAGAAACAGATCCTTCGGAATTAGCAAGGAAATCAACACCTTTATCAAGACAATCTAATTGTTCTTTTGTAGATGTAGTAGCCATATTTATATGATTAAAACAACTATCTGATAATCCTTTTATCTCAACATTTCGCAAATCAAGTATATTAAAGTATGGATGAAGCCCAAAACTAAAAGGCATAATCTCATCACTTCGATTTTGAACAATAATAATTATAGAAAGTGCTCCTTTATCCAGTTTTACCTTCATCTCAAGAAAAAAATTAAATGGATATGACTTTCTAGTTTGTTCTGTATCAACACAAAACAAAGAGAATCCTTTATTATCATATATGTCTTTAATTTTCCAACATATGTCTCTGGCAAAGCCATGCTGATGAATAGGGAAATCTCCTTTAGATAATTTTATTAATCCTTGAGGTAAACCTCCACAAATCGGAAATAAAATTGGTATGCCTCCTCTAATACTTTTATCCTTTAATTTGAAACGATCTAAATCAAAATAAAGTATTTCTTTTCCACTACAAAGCCATTCCGTTATCAATCCACCTCGTTCAGGCACAACTCTCAATCTATCTCCAGATTCACAATCTAAATACTCCCAGTGACTATAAGGAATATTTTTATGTACTAGAGTTTTAACCATCTAGAAAGTCCAATCGAATCATTTGAGTAAAAAAATCAACTCAAATTTCTTTTAACCATTTTAATAAAGCCTGGTTGACTTGTTCAGGCACTTCATCATGAGGACAATGTCCTGCTTCTAATACAACCTCAGTAGTAGCTTCTGGCGCATACCTTAAAAAAATTGATCTTTTCCCTGGAGCATTCATCCATGGATCACGATTCCCCCAAAGCAATAATAAAGGTGATTTCAGCTCAGCAAACAATTCATCAAGAGGCTTCCCAGGAGGCCCTCCAGGCTCAAAAACACTTCTAAAAACTTGAAATGCACCTGGATCAAGGGAAGGCTTTCTTATCGCTTGAACCAATTCATCATCAACATTTGTCTTATCGATATAGACCTGATTTAAGGTTCTCCGAATAGTCCCTGGCCTACGAAGATTTTCAAAAATTAACCTTTGGATCAGTGGGTCCTTTAACAATCCACCTCCAATGAATTTAGTGACTTGACTTAACCAACCTTGTGAAGCTTTTTTTTCCTCACTAAATCTACCAGCAGCATTTAACAAAACCACTCCAGCCGCATCAGTTCCTAAAGCAGAGCCTGCAGCTAAAGCTGCATAGCCTCCTAAAGAATTACCTACTAATACAGTTGGTCTGCCAATTTTTTCCTGTACATAAGCAATAACTTGGTCTCTCCAAAGAGGTCCGCCATATTTCAAACTTCCTGGCTTTGAACTTCTACCAAAACCAAGTAAATCTATTGCATGAACTTCATGTGTTTTCGAAATTACGGGAATATTGAACCGCCAATGATCGGTTGAAGCTCCAAATCCATGTATTAGCAAAACAGCTGGAGATGATTTACTACCAGTTGAAGGTGAATAAACCTCTTTTTTAGTGCTTAAAGCATGAACAGAATGTCCTAAATACGACCAATTAGAAGTATTTTGTGGTCCCACAGAAGAAATCAAAACCTAGACGAATCTAAGATAATCATTTGATGTTAAACAAGGTGAAGCAATTCTATTCAATTAATTAGGAAGGGATATCCCTAATAAACCCAAAATTTAAGAAAGCCTGCTCAAGCTGTAGTTAAATTAAGCCCACTGGATTAGCTGAAACTGAATCATCAATTTTATTACCTTTACTTGGAGGTTTGTCTTTAAGAACTAAGCGTAAAAGGACTGGTGCCAAGAAAGTAGTTCCAATAACCATTAACAAAATTGCTGCTTCTAAAGAAGGAGTTAATAAACCAGCGCTAGTTCCAAGCCCTAAGAAAATCAACCCAACTTCTCCTCGAGGCATCATTCCCAATCCCACCACAAGACGATTGGTAGGTTTATCAATTACAAAAGACCAACCCGCAGCAATTTTCCCAATAATTGCAACCACTAATAAAAATCCTGCAACAACAAGTGCCGAGCGACTTGCTGGATCAAGTGGATTTATAACAGAAAGATCCATGCCAGCTCCAACTAAGACAAAGAAGATAGTTGCAAACAAAGAAACAAGAGGAAGGACAGACTGTTGAATTGCGTGATTGTTTTTAGAGCTACTCAGAATAAGTCCTGCAGCGAAAGCGCCCAAAGCAGCCTCCAAACCAATAGCAGTAGCAACAAAACAACTCAAAACAAGAATCACAAAAGATGCAACCACAACAGCACCCGGAGCCTTTAATTGATCAATTAACCAGTCAAATGCAGGAGCAGCACTTCTACTTAGAGCTATAGCTGCAACCACAAATACTGTTGCTGCTAAAACCAATTTCACAATTGGGGCAATTTCCAATGCCCCGCCTGCAGCCAAGGCAACAACTACAGCAAGAATTACAATTCCTAAAATGTCATCAAGAACAGCAGCGCCTATTACTATCTGACCTTCTCTCGTTTTTAAATAACCCAATTCTCCAAATACACTTGCTGTAATACCAATACTTGTTGCTGTCATTGAAGCTCCCGCGAAAATTGCAGGAATCACATCCACTTGAAACAGGAACATTAATCCTATTGTTCCAAAAGCAAAAGGCAATATAACTCCAGCCATTGCAACGGTAAAAGCCTGAGCTCCTACAGCAACTAATTCTTCTAATTCACTTTCCAACCCCGTCAAAAACAACAGAGCATATAAACCAAGAGTTGCTACAGCCTGCAAAGAAGGAAAAGTCTCAAAATACAAATCTGGAACTGCTTCCTTAGGAACTGAGGCCAATAAGCTAATGAAATTTATAAACCCTTGATTGAGTTGTGCATGAGCACTAGGGGGCAAAAGTAAATGTAAGCCCGATGCTCCTATCAAGACACCGGCAAGAAGTTCTCCCACAATGGTTGGCAAGCTTAATCTGACTAATATTTCTGCCAAAGTTCTTGCCGCAACAAATATGAGCAAGAAATTAATAACCCCTATAAGGGTTTCAGCAATCTCAATATCATGAGTACTCAAGACCGCTATGACTTGATCGAAAAACATCTGGAAGCTTCTTACATTACTAAATTGATAAAACTAAATTACTAGGTGGTATGTCATTTTTTTGTTTTCTGCTCTAACCATACTTAGATGACAAGTGTGGATCTGAACTTACTGGGTTTTTTAGTCATAAAGCACAGCTAGCGTCCAGCCATATAAAACACCATGATGAGCAGCTCTCAGCCTTTAGACCTGCGTCTGCCTACGCCTGGATGCTATGCAGACCCTGAAAGAGCAGGTATAGATTCTGACGCAGTGTTTGATGGGATGACTGAACATCTGTTCTTCACCCTTGGGAAACTAGCTACAACAGCAAGCTTAAGAGATCTATATATGGCTCTTAGCTATGCAGTTCGCGATAGATTGATGACTAGATATCTTGCAAGTCAAGAAGCTATAAGAGCAAGACCACAAAAGACAGTTGCATATTTATCAGCCGAATTTCTTATTGGTCCTCAATTAAACAATAATCTTCTTAATCTTGGAATAAAAAAAGAAGCAGAAGAGGCGCTGAAAAGATTTGGTATTGAATCTCTTTCAGACATACTAGAAGTTGAAGAAGAACCAGGCTTAGGTAATGGTGGGCTAGGAAGATTAGCTGCTTGTTATATGGAGTCACTTGCTAGTTTGCAAGTTCCTGCAATTGGCTATGGAATACGTTATGAATTTGGTATTTTCAATCAATTAATTAGAGATGGATGGCAAGTAGAAGTTACAGATAAATGGCTAAAAGGAGGCTGGCCATGGGAATTACCTCAACCAGATGAATCATGCTTTGTTGGTTTTGGAGGTCATACTGATAATTACATAGATGAAAAAGGTAACTACAGGTCAAGATGGATACCTTCCGAACACGCCATTGGTATTCCTCATGATGTTCCTGTGCTTGGTTACAAAGTAAATAGTTGCGATAGGCTCCGATTATGGAGAGCAGATGCTACTGAAAGCTTTGATTTTTATGCATTCAATATTGGTGATTACTATGGAGCAGTTGAAGAGAAAGTTGCTTCAGAAACTCTCTCAAAAGTTCTTTATCCCAATGATGGGACAGATGAAGGAAGAAGATTACGTTTAAAACAGCAGCACTTTTTTGTTAGCTGTTCACTTCAAGACATGCTTAGAAGCCTGGAGAAAAGATCTATTGCAGTAGAAAAATTTTCTGAACATTGGACAGTTCAACTAAATGACACTCACCCTGCTATTGCAGTAGCAGAATTAATGAGATTACTTATAGATCAACATCATTTCGAATGGGAAAAAGCTTGGGAAATCACAAATAATTCAGTTGCATATACAAACCATACTTTACTTCCAGAAGCTTTAGAAAAATGGGATCTTGGCCTTTTTAAAGACTTGTTACCTCGACACTTAGAGTTAATTTATGAAATTAACAGAAGGTTTTTACAACAAGTTCGAATTAAATACCCTGGCAATGATCAGATTTTAAGAAAACTTTCGATTATTGATGAAGAGGGCTGCAAAGCAGTTCGAATGGCACATTTAGCAACCATAGGGGCACACCATGTAAATGGTGTTGCAGCTCTTCATTCAGATTTAATTAAACGTCAATTAATGCCAGAATTTGCAGAATTGTGGCCTGAAAAATTTACCAATATTACTAATGGTGTAACCCCAAGACGTTGGATGGCACTTGCTAATCCAGAACTAACGCATCTCTTAGAAGAAGAAATTGGTGCAGATTGGGTAACTAATATGGACTTATTAAAAAACTTAGAAAAGAAAGAAAATGACAAGAACTTCTTAGAACTATTTTCAGACACAAAATTATCTGCAAAAAGAAAACTAGCAGGCTATATTCATCGGCAAACTGGTGTTTTGGTTGATCCATCTAGTTTATTTGATGTACAAGTTAAGAGAATCCATCAATACAAAAGACAACATCTAAATGCACTGCAAATTATTGCTCAATACATTCGAATTAAGAATGGAACTGCAAAAGATATTGCTCCAAGAACCGTTATTTTTGGAGGAAAAGCTGCACCTGGATATTTTATGGCCAAATTAATAATTAGATTTATAAATGGAATTGCCGAAGTTGTTAATTCTGACCCTGATATGGATGGGTGCTTAAGAGTTATTTTTCTACCTGATTATAATGTTAAATTAGGAGAACAAGTTTATCCAGCATCAGATTTATCTGAACAAATATCAACTGCAGGGAAAGAAGCTTCAGGTACTGGGAATATGAAATTTGCTATGAATGGTGCACTTACAATAGGTACTCTTGATGGAGCGAATGTTGAAATCCGTGAAAGAGTGGGTTCTGAAAACTTCTTCCTTTTTGGAAAGACTGAACAAGAAATTATGGAATTAAGAAATAACGGCTATCATCCATCTTCATTTATAAGCAATTGTACTGAGCTACAAGAAGTATTAAGATTAATTGAAGTTGGGCATTTCAGTAATGGAGATAGCGAATTATTTAGACCGTTATTAAATAGTTTAAAAGGAGAAGATCCATTTTTTGTAATGGCAGATTTCCAAGAATATTTAGCAGCTCAAGATAAAGTTAATCAAGCCTGGCATAAAAAACATGAATGGAATCGAATGGCTCTTCTTAATACTGCTAGATCAGGATTTTTCTCATCTGATAGGTCAATCAAAGAATATTGCGAAACTATATGGAAAGTAAATCCTCTACCAGTAGAAATAACCTGTGATGTAAATACTTAATCAACTAACTTTTGTCAGGTAAGTCAGGAGTTTGGTGTAACAAACGATTCAATCTGAGCCTATCTGCATTTAATGGGTCAGGAGCTAACTCTCCTGCCAATTCCTTAAATTTATTTTCTATTGAATCAGGTACTCTGACATCAAATATTCTTTCCATTAAAACTTCTACAGAAAATAAATGAGCATTAATATTTTCAAGGTCTGATATAGCTTGATTTATTACATCAGATTGATTCTCTACAACAGAGTTGTTTCCAGAATCAGAAGATATTTCTTGGGATTTTTCACTGTTATGTTTTTGTAAATCTTCTAAAACACGTCCGCAAAGAGTTCTAAAAGACTGCAAGGCGGCCCAATTAAGTTCTTGCTGTTGTCTAAGGGTTGGACACTCTCGGATCAACCGATCGTGCTCGCTATAAAATCTTAGACAATCAGGGCATTGGCAGGGCTCTTCAGGCACCTAAATAGTCCCCATAGCTCTTACCTATCATTGCATCTCTTAGGCCGCCATTTGCGGTCCATCTAAAAATTCATCCTCTCCAAGGTCTGATTCAGAATTTTCGGAGCTCTCAGGTAATGGAATTTCAATACTAGTAACAATCTGAATAACATCTCGAAGACGCATGGAATCAGCAAACCATCCCATTGCCTGTTCCGTATCACCTCTTCGTTCAGCATCATTGGCTTGATCCTCATGAGCTTCAGCCAAAAGAGCTAACCAACAAAGAGACCTAGCCTGAACTACTGAGAGATCTAGATTAGTGGGTTGTGATTTAGCAATTTGCTCACTCTCTTGCTGAACAAGAAGCCGCAATCGAAGATCGTGAAGCTGGGTCGTCATGTTGACTGATTCACTAAGAACACGCTAGCTACAGAGTGCATGTTTTGACTACCCCACTATATGTAGAAAATCCGCTTTGTTTTTGTACGGGGTTGGCGGGACTCGAACCCACGACCTACGGTTTAGGAAACCGTCGCTCTATCCAGCTGAGCTACAACCCCATTGAAATAAATTATGCCAACAAGGCATTATAGATAGTGAAAGTAGGAGAGGTGATCGCAATCTAGTTTTGAAGCTTTTTGCTTTTTAGCTCGATTGAGGAAAGTCCGGGCTCCAAAATGGCCAAGCTTGCTGGGTAATGCCCAGTGCGGGTGACCGTGAGGATA
>CETG01188013.1_pt1 | contig 11454 bp, 8 predicted proteins | sample 361471 | NCBI WGS metagenome assembly CETG01 (sample SAMEA2622696, study PRJEB7988) | marine metagenome | isolation source: saline water (ENVO:00002010), including | reverse complement strand
GGGGATGGCCTGCCTGATGGGGTAGAGTTGAATGAGCTGATGTCTGATCCACTCGTTGCAGACCCAGATGCCGATCTCGATGGTTGGTATCACTTCCAGGACTGCGATGATGGTGATTTCGAAAGGGCTCCAGAAAGGCCGGAGGAGCTAGATGGGAAAGACAATGATTGTGACGAAATCGTAGACGAGGACTTCTACGACATTGATACTGATGGAGATGGTTTGTCAGACTATTCTGAGTATCACAACCACAGCACATTGTTCGACTCCGCTGATTCGGATCAAGATGGAGTAGACGATGGGACCGAGGTCTTACGTGGCCTCTCGAGTCCTGTTTTCGCAGACTACGACAGAGACAACGACGGTTTCTACGAATACGAGGACTGCGACGATCTAGTGGGAAGCACATTCCCTGGTGCAATTGAACAGTGGAATGGGATAGACGATGACTGTGACCAAGAGACTGACGAGTTCGTAAACAGACTTGACCTGGTGCTCGCAAATCATGAGAAGTCGAGTGGAGTTGTTTTCCTAAGCAATGGAGAAATCTACGATGGGCCCTATGCTTACGAGGCGGCGCCCTTGCAGTGGGACTCAGCAAACCAGTCTTTTTGGATCTCGCTGTCCGGAATCCAATCATCAGTCGGAGCAAGCATCTCCTGGTCAATGAGTGGTTACTCGCTGGAAATGAATGCCAGTGATAATGGCAAGGAAATAATGCTACTCCCCATCAATTGCAAGAATCCGATTAGCGATCTCCAGACTCAGATATGCGATGAAGGGGAATCTGTTCAGAGAATAAGGGCAGTTATCTCAGAGGGAGGGTACGATACAGAGGTTGAATGGTCCATAGTGGTGTCAACTTGGGTAGAGCCAGAATCTGATAACCGGTTCTTTTCTGCGATTTCAAGTCCTTCTGGAATTATTGCAATTATCGTTCTACTAATCGGCCTAACCGGCGGTGGGGCATTGATTGGAGTTAGAATCTCCAGAGCAAGGGAGTTGCAAGAGGCATTAGAGGCGTATGGGGTGAGTCCGGAGAGATTGGCGATTAGCCCAGAAAATAAGGGAGTGGACCTCCCAGAAGCTCCGAGTTTTTCCTGGTCGAATGATGAAGCCCGGTGAAGTAACAAGATGTTTTTCTATTTGGAATTCGAATGAGTGAGCTGTCTCAGAGGGTTCTCAAAGGGAAGCCTGTTCGGAGTCGGACATGACTCACGAAAACATGTACTATCGAATGATGGGTAATACTGGAATACAGGTCTCTGTCCTCTCATACGGGTTCTGGGCCACATACGGAATCAAGGACAGACTGTCTGGCGAAGAAGGCGTCAAGACGGCTAAGGAGCTGATGAGGATGGTTCGAAACTCTGGGGTGAACTGCTTCGATCACGCGGAGGCATACGGCAATCCCAACGGAGAAGCTGAGAGGATTTTCGGAATAGCGCTCCAGGAGCTTCAAGAGGAGGACCCGGAGTTATGGCGTCGTTCTGACTTAGTCATCACAACCAAGACATTCTGGGGTGGCTCAGGGGTTAACGAGTCCGGCCTTTCAATGAAGCACTGTAGAGAGGGCCTGGATGCATCTCTATCTCGCCTACAGCTGGACTACGTGGATCTTCTTTTCTGCCATAGACCAGATCCACACACGCCGACCTCAACCGTCGTGAGATCCATGACGCAGATGGTTCGCTCTGGAAGGGCCACTGCGTGGGGAACCAGCGAGTGGTCTGCCCAGCAGATTACCGAGGCATTCTGGATAGCCAGAAGCGAGGGTCTAGAACCGCCTCAGTTCGAGCAGCCACAATACAACATGCTTCACAGAGATAGATTCGAGAACGAGTATTTCCCTATGTTCAACCCTCCTTACAACATCGGAACCACAATTTGGAGTCCTCTGAGATCGGGCTTCCTAACTGGTAAGTACCTAGAAGAGATTCCCGATGACTCAAGAGCAACTCAGGAAGGGTACGAATGGCTGCTTGAGGATCTCGAGGAAAGAAGGAGAAGAGGCGAGTTCGAGGTGGTCTCAAAACTAGTCGATTATGCGGAAAATAAGGGTTGTACCCCTGCTCAGCTTGCACTAGCGTGGTGCCTGAAGAATCCTAATGTCTCTACAATCCTAATGGGTGCAACAACCCCTGCTCAGATTGAGGACAACATGGGGTGCATCGAGGTCGCAAGGGGGCTAGGTGATGATGATATGTCCGAACTCGATGATATTCTTGGAAACAAGCCCGAATCATGGATGGGGCCGGGTGGTGTCGGTACGAGGCAGTTGAAGACTCTCTGATTGGGATATTCAGTTGTCTTCTTCTTCGTCTGTGGAACCGGCTGGACCCCACTCCGCGTCGGGTGAGCCTCCCGACCACTCTCCGAAGACAGCGATGTCCTCAATCTCCTCGTCCTCCCTCCATGGTGGCTCGCCATCAGAACCGCTGATGATCAAACAACCCTCGTCGTCTAGCCTCTTCTTGAGAGTGGTCACACCTCTCTTGACTGGAAGGAGATGGCCAATAGGGGATCCTGAATTTACGAATGGATGAGTAGCTGAACTGATCAGCAAGCCCCTGATTGGAGAGACGACGTCGTGCTGAACCCCGGGCAATTCAGGATCGGTGATCGTGGCCACTATCTCCCCTTCCTCTACGAAGCTTCCTGCAGGAGCTAGAACATCTAGTAGGCCACCTTGATCCGATCTAATCCAGACCGATCCAGAAGCGAGGATCCTGAATCTAGGCTTGCTAGGGTATCCTGGAAGCATCCTAAGGCTCCTGAGGAGGTTGATGATCCCGTACATGGAAATCTGAACAGACTCTGGGTCTGCCTCATCGGAACCTCCTCCTTCGTATGTTATGCAAGCTATATCCTCCTGGTTTGCCACCCTACGGAGTGATCCTTTTGGCCCCTGGCTATCCAGTATTGTCTCGATTCCGAACGACCTCGCGATTCGATTGCTGCTTGCATGTGCAAGATTGGCCCTAATCTGAGGGATATTCGTCCTCCCCTTTGCTGCCGAGTGAAGGTCGACAACGTAGTCGCTGGTTGAGATGAGTTTTCTCCAAAGCTTGTGAGCTACTCTGGAAGTGGTGTTGCTATCGGGATTCCCCGGGAAACATCGGTTCAGATCCCTTCCATCTGGAAAATCACGTATCATCCTCCTGTATCCGGGGAGATTGACGATTGGGACTATTCTGATCGTCCCAGCCAGAACACTGGCATCAATCACCCTGTCCGGGCCCATGAAGTTGGGACCGCATAGGTAGGTCAGAGCAAGAGGGCCGACCAATTCGTCCCCATGAATCGCTCCCAGCAGAGTCACCACTGGACCCGGACGAGAACCATGGATCACGCTGATTGGGACAGGCCATGACTCACCTATCTCAACATCCAGTAGATCATACTCCATGTGCCTTATCGTGCCGGGTTTGACCCTCTTCCTCATGAATACGTGATTCTTCGTACCTCCGTTTCGAGACCACTTCGTTGGACTCTCTCCCACCTCTCCCAGGGCCTTTTCGATTTCCTTTCGCCTCCGCATTGGAATTTGATTTGCTATCTTGATAGGCGCGAATCTTCTCTTCTTTGCACGAGGCGGTGGCTTCGTATCGCTACTGCTTGAAGATGGGTCGACTTTGGCTGAATCGCCTTCGCTCACTGTTAGCCCGAGGGATTCGCAAATTAATACAATACGTAAGGGCGTTTTGGGAATATTCAATTTCAAGGAGTGTTTTCGAAAGTCATGGAGAAGGGGGGCGAGAAGTCTGTGCAAGAGATACATGCACCTTCCAGCATATGCTTTGGCTGTGGACCTTCCAACAAAGATGGATTGAGGATTAGGTCATTCAGAGGTGAAAATGGTCTGGAGATGGAGTTCGATCCCACTGAAGAGCACCAAGCATTTCCAGGTATGATAAATGGGGGGATAATCGGGACCTTGCTTGACTGTCATGGAAATTGGACCGCAGCAATTGCCCTGATGGATCAAGCTGGTGAATCGGAGCCTCCCTGCACGGTCACGGCTTCCTACAGTGTCCGACTGAGAAGGCCGACTCCCTTCGGGGTCACCCTAAGTATAACCGGCGAGGTAATCGAAATAGGGGAAGACCGAGCGAAGGTGATGATGTCCCTTTCAGCAGATGGAGATCTGTGTGCTACCGGAGAGGGTTTATTCGTCGCTGTCAAGGATGGTCATCCTGCCTTCCATAGATGGAGTTGATTCTCTCTCGGCATCCTTTAGAACGGCCGAATTGAAGTCACCTTCATGGAAGGAGAGGGGCGAGCCGAGATGGTGGACCTCGATGATTTCCAAATCGACGAACGTCTGAAGAAGATGCTTCAAGAAAGTTGGGGGATAAGCCAATTATTCCCTCCTCAAGCAAGGGCCCTCCCCAATTCTCTCGATGGAAGAAATCTGATGCTTGCGATACCAACAGCTAGTGGAAAGTCGTTAGTAGCCCATATCACTATGGCACACAGATTGTCTAACGAATTGAAGGGAATGAGGGGTGTTTACATCGTTCCCCTCAAGGCTCTTGCCTCCGAGAAATTCAGTGAATTGAGTGAAATCTGTAACAGCGTTGGTCTGAAGGCGGGACTCGCAATTGGGGATAGGAGCAGTGAGAACAATCTTGTTGAAGAGTCCGACGTACTGGTTTGCACTAGTGAGAAGTTGGACTCGATGCTTCGCTCAAATCCTGCTTTGATGGACGATATTGGCATAGTGGTTGCTGATGAGTTCCACCTTTTGCAAGAACCGAGCAGGGGTCCGACATTAGAGATACTGCTGTCCAGGATTAGGCACAGAGTTGAGGGTGCGCAAATACTGGCCCTATCAGCAACAGTGGGAAATGCAGATGAGTTGGCAGAATGGCTTGAAGCCGACCTAGTGAAGTCCGAATGGAGACCAATCGCCCTATACTCGGGCACTCTGACTGGTTTGGATATTAGGTATCACTCAGTAGAAAGTCCCGGTGAGGACTTTTCCCTTCCGGAGTCTAAGAGACTAGAAGGTGGGGTGGACAAGAACCTGCATTCTGTCCTGGACGACACCATAGACATGGATAAGCAGATGCTGGTCTTCGTTGCTTCGAGATCCTCTGCCCAGAAGGAGGCAAGGGAGCTCTCAAAGCATGTTAAATCAAAGGTATCCTCAGGAGCAGAAGGGTTCTCAGATTCACTCACCGAGTCATGGGATGAGATGGCAAATTCACTTTCTTCAAGAGAGGGTGTTTCAGTCACTGGAAAGGCCCTAGCAAATGCAGTAAGAGGAGGCATTGGGTTCCATCATGCAGGACTTACCTCCTCTCAAAGAAGAGTGATAGAGGAAGGCTTCAGATCTGGTAATCTGTTGTGCATAGTGGCGACGCCTACTCTGGCACAAGGAGTGAACCTGCCAGCTAGCAGAGTTGTTGTCAGAGACACAAGAAGGTGGAGCACGGTCGCAGCCAGAAGCATGCCTCTTCCGGTGATGGAGGTTAGGCAAATGATGGGGCGAGCCGGAAGACCTGGGTTCGATGAGTTCGGAGAGTCTTTCCTTGTTTCAAAGAGTAAGCAAGATGAGGACTCATTGATTGAATTATACCTCAAAGGTGAATCGGAAGACGTTACCTCAAAACTAGCCAATCCGGGAGCTCAGAATGCTGAAGAGGATGGGGCTCTACTCGCTCACATTCTTTCTATTGTGGCAACTGCGGGAATCGATGATAGGGATGCGATCTCAAGGTTCCTATCGAAGACGTTTCTGTCAAGCCAGATGGATTCGGAAACTCTTGAGGCTAGAACTGACGATGTCTTGTACTGGCTTTGCGAGAATGGGATGATAGAGAGGACTGGTGAGTCTGAGCAAGTTGAGAAGAGGATCAAGGAGACAAAAGCCAAAGAAAGAGGTGATGAGGACTGGCAGGACGAGATGCCGTCATGGGCAAACTCGGCAACTGCAATCCCAGGATTGGACCTCATCCCTGAGCAAGAGCCAGCAAGGAGGCTCCCTCCCAGAAGAGGGCCGGCTATTTTCGGTTTCAAGAAAGCCAGCTTGTACGAGCCATCTGGTTCTTTTCTTCCAGAACCGTCTGCAATGACATACGCACCTACACAACTGGGAGCAAGGGTCTCGAGGCTCTACTTGAACCCAATTTCCGGCAGGATTATCCAAGACGGTCTAAGAAAGGCGATGGAAATCATTTCAGGACAAGACAAGGTAGGGCAGGTTTCCCCGCTGAGTCTTCTTCACCTAGCTTCTTGCACTCCTGACTTTCTTCCTCTTTGGCCAAGGAAGAACGACTATGGGGCGATACAAGAAGCGCTGCATGGTCGTGAGAGAGAGCTTCTTTCCACACCTTCTGACCTAGAAGAAGAGCGGAGGATGAAGGGTGCACTGGTGGTAAATTCCTGGATGGATGAGGACTCGCTAGATTCGATCGAGAATGATTGGGGCGTTCAAGCTGGAGATTTGCGAAGCAGGGTTGAGTTGATTGAGTGGCTCCTGTATGCAATGCGAAGAATTCTATCTGAAGATGAGGATCTGTCGAGGCTCGACCGGAGGGCGCATAAGACACTGTATCAGTCGATTGACGAAGTTCATCGAAGAGTTAGGTATGGGTGCAAGGCAGACATCCTTGGACTAGTTGCAATTAGAGGAGTTGGCAGGGTCAGGGCCAGAGAGATGTCCGACACGCTTGGCTTGAACAGTGCAAGAGACCTGTCTTCCATAACAGAGAGGGATAAGGCAAGGCTATCGGATCTGAGGGGTTGGAGTCCCAAATTGGTTGACAAATTGGTGGATTCAGCTAGCAAGGCAGTTAGAAGGGCAGACTAATCAGATTCATCAACGGAATCGCATCGGGAAGCATGGACGCGCACCACCTAGTTCCATGGTTCCCTGCTTGGGGGGTTAGGTTCTCAGAGCCGGTAAAAAACGTATTCTCCGTGGTTTCCATAATTAACGAATGGAGGCCCAGCAATAGGTGGATGGTTTTGGCTTATGAGGCAGCGGCAAGCGAGGTACACCTCTGGACAGCATGGTACTCACTTAGGAGGAGTGAGGCCTCGGGAGACATGGTAGCAAAGACGCCGGATGCAGAATTTCTGAGGCTTATATCGGGAACTCGCCAAATCAACAAGGCGTTTGAGAGGGCTGGTATTGCGATAGATGACGAATGCGCTTGGATTGTGATGCTTCCCGACTCAGAACTAGGAGATGATTTTGGAGAATTCACGATACCACTGGAAAGTTACAATGATGCTACAGAAGAGGGAATTAGGCTAATCGAACATCTGGGAGGATCACTGATGGCTAATCGCCCAACCCCAACTGCTAGTGGCCTCAGAAGAATAGGTTCAGAATGCTTGGAAAACGCAAATACTTCGGAAATAGAGGATTTGTTCTTGAGTCACCTGGCTCTTTCCGATTTGAGGTGAGTCCTTTCAGCAGTCATGTTGATAGGCATGTAGTAATACAGGAATTCGTAACATGCCAAAGTTCTACGGCTTCGGAAAATGCGATGTTTGCGGCATCCCATGCACGTCAGGTAACTTCCTGAGTCATGAAGGAAAAAGATTCTGCACGGCTTGCTGGATAGAGAAGAACAACCCTGAGCATCCGGATTTGGAGGAAATTCGCAAAAAGGTCGAGGTTGCAGTAGAAGAGTGGAAATGTGCAAAGTGGACTCGTGAGCAGGGCCCTCTTCCACTTGGCCCAAGGCCAGTAAAGAAGTGAGGTGCTGCCATGTCAAGTGGATTCGTTCCAGACAACTTCGACGCAACGATTTGGGAAAACATCGAGCCTCTAACTAACGATCTAATTGAGAGAGAATTGAGTTGCTCTAGTTGCATAGAAGGTCTGATTTCTGATTCCTCTGAGCTTGCAGAGCATATTTCGGAAACAGGTGCACTACTATACATTGGAATGACTTGCGATACCGAGAGCGAAGAAAAGAGAAATGCTTTCCTAGGTTTCATGAGCAACATTAGGCCAAAATTATCAGAATTCTCGGATGCACTGAACAGGAGGATTGTCAATCATTCCTCGGTTGACGAACTTCCCAGCAGATATGACTTGATGCTAAGAGGGATGAGGACGGATGTTGAGATATTCAGGAAAGAGAACATCCCACTAGGAGTTAGGCAAACAGAGCTTGTTACTGAGGCACAGACGATTAACGGGGCTATGACAGTTGAGTTCGAAGGAGAAGAGAGGACCTTTCCGCAAATGAGCAAATACCTGGAGTCCAATGACAGATCCAAGCGACAGTCAGCCTGGATGGCAATGGCCGAAAGACGCATGGAAGATAGCGAAAGGTTGTCGGAAATCTTCGACGAGTTGATTTCAATTAGGCATCAAATGGCTACAAATTCTGGATTCGAGAGTTATACGCAATACATGTTCAGGGCGATGCACAGATTCGATTACTCGATCGAGGACTGTTTGGAGTTCCATGAATCTGTAGAGTCGGTTTGCATGCCCATTCTGAAAAAGATTAACCAGGAGAGGTGCGATGGTCTAGGGATTGGTGAATTGAGTCCATGGGATGTAAATGAAAAGGGAGGTTCCGGACCTGATATTCATGGGAGAGATCCTCTGAGGCCATTTGAGACAGTGGACGAGATGGTTGAGAAGCTATCAGAAATGTTCCATGAGATTTCTAATGACTTAGGAGGGAAATTTGACAAACTCGTTGAAATGGATACCCTAGATCTTGACACTAGGAAGGGCAAGGCTCCCGGAGGTTACCAGTATTATCTGGAAAAGAGCAGGGTTCCTTTCATCTTCATGAATGCGGCTGGCCTTCAAGGTGATCTGGAGACGATGATCCACGAAGCTGGGCATGCATTCCACTCCCTATACTGCGGCCATCTGGAGTTAATTGACGAAAGGGACTACCCCATAGAGTTCGCAGAAGTTGCGTCCATGTCTATGGAGCTTCTAACACAGCCATGGTGGGATAAGTTCTACGAATCTGAGGAGGCTGACAGGGCCAGGAGAGCTCACTTGGAGGGAGTGGTGTTCTTGCTACCTTGGATAGCGACAATTGATTCATTCCAGCATTGGATATATGCCAACCCTGGACATTCTAGGGAGGAGAGGGCTGAGGTATGGCTCTCCATTAGAGACAAATTCGGCTCTGACATGGATTGGACGGGCCATACTGACTTCAGAGAATTGTCATGGCAACAACAAGGCCATCTTTTCGGAGTACCATTCTACTATATCGAGTATGGAATAGCCCAACTCGGATCTTTACAATTGTGGAAGACCCAGATGAGCGATCCTCAGAAGGCGCTTGATGACTATGCAAATGCAATGTCTCTGGGAAACACCAGAACGCTGCCAGAACTATTCTCAGCAGCTGACTTGGAACTGGGTTTCAACGAAGGTCACTTCATGTCCCTAATGGGGACTGTGGAAAGTGCATTATCCGAATTGCCGACTTAGCCTTCGGACCCCGGGGCCTACGCTAATCGCGCAGACCCTCGGATGTCACGGTAAAGACGGCCTCTCCCTCAGGTAGGTTTGGGCTGTCAATCAGGCGGGCTATTCTCCGGCCCCCCTTAGACTTCCTGAGATAAAGGCGGAATGTGCTAGCGTGTCCTACAATGTGGCCGCCGACCGCTCTGGTAGGATCTCCCCACATTGCATCTGGCTTGGCCTGGACTTGATTTGTAACTAGGACTATTGCATTCTGTACATCAGCTACTTGCTTCAGCTCCTTCATATGGCGGTTGAGCTTCTGCTGTCTGGCAGCAAGCATACCCCTTCCTATGTACTCAGCACGGAAGTGACTGGTTAGAGAGTCGACTATGATCAGCTTGACGTCGAGGCTCTTTGCCATCCTCTTTATTTCGTCCACGAGAAGCATCTGGTGAGCCGAATTGTATGCCCTAGCTACGTGAATCCTATCTAATGCGTCATCGGGCTCAATACCTACTGCCTCTGCCATCTGGGCTATTCTCTCTGGCCTGAACGTGTCTTCTGTATCGATGTAAACTATTTCTCCGTCAAGACCTCCTTGTTCCAAACTGAGTATGCAATTTACAGCCAGTTGATGGCCGATCTGAGTCTTGCCACTTCCGAATTCACCGAATACCTCGACTATGGCCTGGGTCTCAAAACCGCCACCCAGTAGTTCATCCAGTGAGGATGCCCCGGAAGTCAGCTTCTGTACTCTCTTTCTTCTGTCGAGTAGCGCGGCTCCACTGACGAATCCACCGATGTTAGCTAGTTTCTTTGCTCCGGCGATGATTTTTGCCGAAACCGCTTCTCCTAGCTCTGCTTGCTCTGCTAGCTCTGGTGGACTCATTACAGCTATTCCCAGGAGATCCTCAAACCCTGCTTCTCTGAGTTTTTCTGCTGTTGCTGGTCCGACGCCTGGTAAATCCTCTACCGAGGGTTCTGGATCATCCACTTCAATCACAATCTCTTCTTCTTCCAACTTTTCACTCGCTGTTTCTTCTGTCATCTAATCACCAATATTCTTCCGTTCTCAATCGGAGGTATATGAACAAACAAAGGACCCCTAGAGATTCTATGAAAGTATTCATTCGCCATTATTCTAAGCAGTCTATCGATTTTTCACTTTCACTTTATTTTGGTAGCGGGTGATGGATTTGAACCATCGGTCTCCGGGTTATGAGCCCGACGAGATAACCTGACTACTCCAACCCGCTGCCTTCTCGCTAGGGCCACAGTTATTTGAACGCGCGGGACGAGGAAAATCGCTTGAATGATGGGAACAGTATTGTGATGTCAGCACTCCGACTACATCTGAACCCCCCATGGACGGCCATTTGCTTATCCAGAATGCGACTCTAGTATTGCCCAACAGAATAGTCGATGGGGATATGCGTGTCTCAGGTGGTTTGATCTCTACAATCGCTGCAGGGGGTGGTTTGGAACCCGTAGGTGGCGAGACTGTGATTGATGCCACCGGGTTGCACCTGCTTCCTGGGGCAATCGACCCCCATGTCCACTTCAGGGAACCCGGACATACTGACAAGGAAGACCTAGAAAGTGGTAGTAGAGCTGCTGCTGCCGGTGGAGTCACCTCATTCCTCGACATGCCAAATAACGACCCCAATGCGACAAATCGAGTCACATTGGAAAGAAAGATTTCCCTTGCATCGAAGAAGTCTGTGACTCACCATGGATTCTTCATTGGTGCCACCAAGGACAACATCAGTGATCTCCAAAGTGTGGAAGGCATGGACGGGGTGTGCGGAATCAAGGTTTTCATGGGCAGTAGTACTGGAGACCTGCTGGTTCATGAGCAAGAGCATCTGGAGAATATTTTTGCAAATACCGGAGGCATCATCGCTACCCATGCAGAAGATGAGGAGCGGTTGCGACAGCGTACTGCAGATTTTAGGCATCGTACTGACATTGCATCCCATGCAGAGTGTAGAGATGTTGAATGCGCCTTCCTGGCTACGAAGAGAGCATCCTCTCTTGCTAAGGAG
>CETG01041488.1_pt1 | contig 11459 bp, 7 predicted proteins | sample 361471 | NCBI WGS metagenome assembly CETG01 (sample SAMEA2622696, study PRJEB7988) | marine metagenome | isolation source: saline water (ENVO:00002010), including | reverse complement strand
AATAATACCCTACAGTTGCATCTCCATCTGTTTCACTAGCAGCAACACCTCGAATAGAATAAACATTACTACCATGGCTTATAGTTGAATTTTGAATAGCACCAGGTATTAGAGTTATCATTTCTTCAAAATTTGTTATATTTAGTTCATCAAGATCATCTCCTGATAACGCTTGTACTGCCTGTGAAACATCACTTATGTTTTGCTCTCTTCTTTGAGCAGTAACAACAATTTCTTCGAGCTCTATGGTAGTAGTTTCAGATGAAGTCTGAGCAAAAGTAATTGAAGAATAGCTTAAGATAAATATGGCTAGGAACGAATATAAAATTTTACTTAATGACATGATTTTCCCCCAATATGAGATTTAGATTTTTATTTTTAGTTTAAGAAAATATTATCATAAATGTATTATTTTTTTAAAGAGGTTAAGGACGAAACATCCGCACCAATAAGAATCCTTTTAACACTTGAATCTTTATATAATAATTACATTAAAATTTATTACTTATCAGGTAATGCAAAGGCTATTAAGTGATCTGATGCAGGTGATCCAACGGCCCAGTGACCTCCAGCAGCAATGACAACAAATTGTCTTCCATTCTCTGTTTTGTAGGTCATTGGTGTTGCATGTCCTCCAGTAGGTAATCTAAATTTTGCAAGCTCGTCTCCTGTTTCTGTACTAAAAGCTCGCAAATAAAAATCACTTGTAGCTGCAATAAAAGTTAAACCTGAGGCAGTAACAGTTGGTCCACCAATATTTGGTGCGCCTTTAATCCACCAAAAAGGAAAAGGAGCCAAATCCTTTGATGTACCAAGAGGTATTTGCCATAAATGATCACCTGTTTCTAGATCTATAGCTGTAAGATTTCCCCAAGGAGGTTTTGTGCATGGAACCCCTAAAGGTGACATAAAACCATACGCTCTAATAGTACAATATGGAGTCCCTTCATTTTGCTGTAAAGCTGAAAATCTTGATTGAACACTATCCCTTGCAAGCTCTTTTAATGCTTTATCACAATCACTTCTAGGTACCATAACAATAGTACTGGATAAGTTCATAGTATTAGCTATTAAAATATTTCTTGATGCATCAATTGCAGGGCCTCCCCAATTTGCACCGCCAATAGCGCTAGGATAATGAACACTTCCTTCAAGTGAAGGCGGTGTGTAAAGACCTTCGTTTCTTAGATCCTTAGCTGCCTTTTTGCAATATCCTCTATCCCATGGTGTAAAACCAAAAACATCATCAGGATCGAGATATGTTGGTGTTAATGGTTTTGGTTTAGTAGGGAAAGGTTGAGTTTTTGTAACATAATCTCCTTCAACTGCACCTTGTGGTACATTCCTCTCTTCAACAGGAAAAATAGGCTCTCCAGTTTCTCTATCTAACAAAAATACAAATCCCATTTTGGTTGTTTGAGCCAAAGCTTTAATAATTTTTCCATCTTTTTCAACTTCATAAAAAGTTGGCTGAGATGGAACATCATAATCCCAGATATCATGATGAACGGTTTGGAAATGCCAAACAACATCACCTGTTGTAGCATTTAAAGCAACTACAGAACTTGAATAATAATCTAAACCATCGCGATGCCCACCATAATTATCTGCAGCAGTATTACCCGTCGGTAAATAAACAAGATTTAATTCAGGATCAGTTGAAATAATCGACCATACATTGGTGGTTCCTCTCTGGTAAAGTTGATTGCCATCTTCATCTATTATTGGTTGTTGATTAGGAGGAATTGGATCCCAATACCAAACTAATTCACCTGTGACTACATCATAAGCTCTTACAACGCCTCCTGGAACAGATGTACTTACATTATCGGCAACTCCGCCTCCTATAATTATTAGATTACCTATTATAGCGGGTGGAGAAATACTATAATAATATGCTGGATCATGCGTCCCAAGGCCTGCTCTTAAATCAACACTTCCATTATCCCCAAAATCACTACACAGCTTTCCCGTTGTACCATCTATTGCGTAAAGATCTGCGTCAATCGTTCCTGTAATTATCCGATGATAACACTCTTCACTTTCTGTCTTATCTTTATCTATCCAACTGCCAACACCTCTACAATGTAATAGGGCTTTTTCTTCTATATTAATTTTAGGATCAAAAACCCATTTTTCTTCACCAGTTTCTGAGTCCAATGCAAAAACTCTGTTATATGGAGTACAATAATATAAGGTATCGTTAACTAATATAGGTGTTGCTTGAAATGAAGTTTGTTGACTGCTATTTGGTATGACATCTTCTGTCCAATTTAATCCATCATGATAATCACCAGATCGATGCTCCCATATTTTTTTTAATTTCTTTACATTTTCCGGAGTTATTTCATTAGCTTTTGAATAATGGCCACCACCAGAATGTTTTCCATATGAAGTCCAGTCATCATTTTGGCCGTTTAAGGTAATTGATACAAATATAAATAAAAATAGAACAGTAAAGTATTTCATTAAAATCTTAATTCTCAGGTAATGCAAAAGCCATAAGGTGGTCTGAAGCAGGTGTTCCCATTGCCCAATGACCTCCGGCTGCAATAACTACAAATTGTCTTCCATTCTTTGTTTTATAGGTCATTGGAGTTGCATGTCCTCCAGTAGGTAATCTAAATTTAGCTATTTCTTGACCTGTTTCAGTATTAAAAGCTCTCAAGAAATGATCCGTTGTAGCGGCAATGAATGTTACTCCGGTAGCCGTAACAGTTGGACCACCCATATTTGGCGCACCTTTAATCCACCAAAGGGGAAATGGTGCAAGATCTCTTGATGTTCCCAAGGGAACATTCCATATGTGATCACCAGTATCTAGATCAACTGCAGTTAAAGTCCCCCAAGGTGGTTTAGTGCAAGGTACACCTAAAGGCGAAAAGAAACCCATAGAACGTAAATTACAGTAAGGAATACCTTCATTTTGTTCTACACTTGTAAATCTAGCTTGCGTATCATTGATAGCCAGTTCATCAATAGTTTTATTACAATCTTCTCGAGGAATCATAACAATTAAACTCGCCATATTCATGGTATTAACAACCATAATGTTCCTTGAGCGGTCTATCGCAGGACCCCCCCAATTATTACCTCCAATAGCGCTAGGATAATGAATTGAACCTTCTACTGAAGGGGGAGTATAAAGCCCCTCATTACGTAATTTTTTAGCAGTTCTTTTACAATATCCTTTGTCCCAAAAAGTAAAACCGTAAGCTTCTTCTGGATCAAAATAAATTGGGTTCAAAGGTAACGGTTTAGTTGGAAAAGGTTGAACTTTTGATAATTTTTCACCCTCTAAAGATCCTGTTGGAACTTTTATTTCTTCAATAGGATAAATTGGTTCTCCAGTTTCACGGTTCAACAAAAATACAAGACCCATTTTAGTAGTTTGTGCTAAGGCTTTTATCGTTTTCCCATCTTTCTCTATATCGTAAAGTGTTGGTTGTGATGGTACATCATAATCCCAAACATCATGGTAAACAGTCTTAAAGTGCCATGCCACCTCTCCGGTATCAGCTTTTAAGGCAACTACAGAACTATTATAATAATCTAAGCCATCTCTATGGCCACCATAATAATCTGGGGAAGCATTCCCTGTTGGAAGATATATCAGATCAAGATCTGAGTCAGTTGAAATAATTGACCAGACATTTGCTGTACCTCTTTGATATAACGCATCTCCATCGCCATTAGGTTTTACTTCCATTCCAGGTGGTACTGGATCCCAAAACCACTCAAGTTCACCAGTCCTAATATTATATGCCCTAACAACTCCACCAGGAATATTTATATTTGTATTATCAATAACACTTCCACCTACAATAATTTTATCATTGATTATAGCCGGAGGTGATGAGCTCCAATAATATATATCCGGATGATCGCCTAGACCTTTTCTTAAATCTACTTTTCCATTATTACCAAAATCACTACATAATTTACCCGTTTTTGCATCAATAGAAAAAAGATCAACATCCATTGTTACGCCGATTAACCTATGATGACAAAAATCATTTTTACTTTTATTTGGATCTTCCCAACTACTTAAGCTTCTACAAGTTTTAAGAGGTCTACCTGCAGGATTTACCTGTGGATCAAAAATCCACTTTTCTTCGCCTGTTTCAGGGTTTAAAGCAAAAACTCTATTGAATGGTGTACAATAATAAAGAGTTTCATTCACAAGTAGAGGGGTGGCTTGAAAAGAGGTTTGAATTTCTGGTGCAATCTTGCCTCTTGTATTTGCTCCACTTTGATAATCACCAGAACGATGAACCCATACTTTTTCAAGAAGATGAACATTATCAGGAGTTATTTCAGACGCTTTTGAATAATGGCCACCACCAGAATCTTTTCCATATGATGCCCAATCATCGTTTTCAGCAAGTATATTTTCACCATAAAAAATAAGAAAAACTATCAAAAGATGTTTTATATTCATTTTAAATTAATCCTTAATTTTCTCTACAAGCTCAGACTTAATGTTTGCTGGAAATGTATTTATTATATTTATGATATTTTGCAAGAAATTATCCAAGGGAGCAGCTTTTGCAACATTATACTCTCCTTTGCGATGAATTTCGTTAGCTTCTGTTGAGACCTTGTACGCATACTTAAAATTACGAATATGAGAAATTTTTGCAACATCTTGCTCTTTTAATTTATTTATATGAGTTTTTTCTATTTCTCCACTTAAGCATAAAGACGAAACTCTTCTCTCATACGTATCTCTGCTTAACTCTACAAATTTTCCTCCTTTAGATTTACAAAAATGAATTATTTGATTTAAAGTCATCCAAGGATTCTCATCGAAAGATTTTAGAGTTAATTTAATTATGATTAATGAACTTATTTCATCTCGGTCATGCTGAGCTTTTGAAAATTTTTTATCCTTTCCCTCTATAACGCCATTTTCTCTTATAGTTCTATGAAAGTTTTTAGCAAGAAGAGAAATATCAAGTATGTGATATGCAATAGTGGTTTTTTGATAAAGATCTAGATCAGACCAATTAATATCTTCAAAATTTTTGACATATTTTTTTATTTTATAAATTTCTGCCAATTTTATGCCCTTCCCAGATAAAATCTTATAAAAAATTTATCTAGAGGACAAGATTATTCTTCTGCACCTAAGCTATAAAAATCATGTCTTGTAATCTTCCAATTGCCATCAATCTTTTTAAGATAGGTCTCATAGTAACCCCATAATGATATTGAACGATTAATATCATCTTTATAATAACCGCGAGAATTGAGATTGCTTTTCACTTTCACGGAACTGTCCGTTGCAGTAATTAGTAAATTTCCAATAAGATGTTGTGATGAACGAAATAAAGAACCAGATTCTTTTATATATTCCATATAATCATCTATACCTTTGATTATTATTGTTTCACCTCCAAAAAAGGTTGGATCAAAGACAAATTTTGTTTCTACATCTTCAATAAATAAAGTTTTAAATAAATCATAATCTTTTTCATCTACTGCATGCGCATACTTATTGATAATATCTATAATATTAAGTCTATCAAACGTAGATAAGCTATTTCCATATAATGTTGAGCTTATTGAAATAACAAAGATCAATAAAAAAATTGATATTTTATTTGGCATAAAAGATTCCAATTAGATTTATAGAAATATCCCAAAAAATATTTCTTGGGATATTTTCATAATATAAAAATTTAAAAGTTTCTACTTAACGCAATACCATAAGTTCTTGGTAAACCGGTATATCTCCAGATAGTATCAACAGGAGCAGATGCCCAATTCCAATAATATTTATCGAAGATATTTTGGCCATAAACTTGGACTGTCCAGTCCTTAAACTCAACTCCAGCCCTTATATCGACCAATGTTCTACTATTTATTACTAGATTTGTGTCGCCTGGCTGATATGTTTCAATGATTTCACTTGTGCATGGAACACCTGGTTCGTTACATTGATCATAGAAAAAAGCTTTAGTGTCACTTCTATGACTAACATTTGTACCAATAAATGCTGTATTTCCATTATTAAGTTGCCAAGTATACTCAAAATCAAAATTAGCATATAAATCTGGGACTGCAGGTAATTCTTGCCCTTTAAAATTCTTAGTTCCAGCATTTAAACCAGCAGAAAATCTATCAAAACTTCTAAACTCTCCTGTAATTTCTGTATCTAAGTGCAATACTGATCCAACAACTCTAAAATTATTCGTTGGATACCATTCAAGAGAGGCTTCAAAACCTGTTATTTCTGATTCAGGAACATTAACAAGTCCACCTAAAGAACCAAAAATTAAATCTTCAAACGCTCCCAAAACTTGTTTGTCTTTATAATCATAAAAGAAAGCTGCGGCATTTAACTGAACCCTTCCATCTTGAAGTGTTAATTTTGTTCCAAGCTCATATGCTAATAATTCTTCTTGAACAACAGCTACATGCTGAGCTTCAGATGCCGAGGCAACCATTGGAGAAGAGCCAGATTTAAATCCTTGAGTAACTGTAAACCAGTATAATGAATCTTCAATTCCATCATAAGTAAATCCAACCTTCCAAGAAACATTATCTTCATTAAGCTCCTTTGCATAACCTGGTTGTGGTGCATGGAAAGTAGGCGGAGTAAGTGAAGCGGTTCCGCATCCACCTATAGGTGTTGAACCACCGACGACAGGGTAACCGCCAAGCAATTGAAGTAACGATTGAATTTCATTACCAGTATTTGTCCAGCTTCCATCACCTCCATCAATACCACAGCTTACATAGCTTCTTTCTTGATCTGTATAGCGTATTCCAAGAGTCAGATCTAAATTCTCCATTATTGGATAATCCATGCTTCCAAAAATTGACATAGTGTCTGTTTCTTGATCATTAAATAATCCGTTACAACAAAGAGGGTTAAGTGTGAAAACTTGAACTGGAACTGCAGTAGAAAAACCGTAAGTAGCTATAAATTTATCATAAGTTTCTGTACGCTCATAATTAGCACCTACCACCCAAGTTCCATCATTACTAAAGTTTCCAGAAAGTCTTAATTCTTGAAATAGAACCTCAATATCGCCTGTCTGAATGGACTCATAATTCTGATAAATTGTACCATCGGCCTCAACCAATTGCTCTCGATCTAGAGTGTTATAGCTTGTTTGTGAGGTTAAGGTAATACTGTCACTGACATCATAATCCATTCTTAGTGTTGCTGAAAAATATTCATTATCCCTAGCGGCTGGTTTACAATTATCAAGTAATCTGTTGTTAAGGTTTTCTGGATTACCTTCTATATCAATGTTTCCAGTTATATTTTCTGGTTTACCTCCTGCAGCATTGACGCAAGGGCCCCAATCAGCAGCCCTATTATCTTTTGGTGCTCTTGGATAATTTGCTAATTGTGGTCTTGGTGATCTAACAGGGTTTTTTTGAAATGTGGAAATGAATTGGGGTCTACGAGAATCACTTTGATCTCTCCAAGCGCTTAAGGTAAGTAATGCAGAAAAATTATCTGCAGGCTCATAAGCAAAAGATAGTCGCATATTTTGAAAATCTTTTTCACCAGCTTCTTTATCATATGTATAGCTTCTTCCATTAGCTACCCAAATAGGGTCGGGTCCATTAACTTCTTCCCCACTATACATTTTTTGATCACCATCAGAAGTCCATGATTTAGCTGCTAATCTGTAACTTAAGTTTTCACTGATTGGTCCACTGATAAATCCTGTAATATCAATTTCATTGAAACTTCCATATTGCAAACGAATACCAGCCTCAAATTCATCTGTTGGTTTATTTGCAATATAGTTAATAGCTCCACCAGTTGTGTTTTGACCAAAAAGTGTTCCTTGAGGACCCTTCAAAACTTCTACACGTTCTATGTCTAAAACAACACCTGTAGTTAAAGCGCTAAAAGGAATGGGCATTTCATCAATATTGATACTTACAGCTCCGTTAGATGCAAGTGCAGTATCTTGGAAACCAACCCCTCTTATAGTATAGGTGTATGTACCATAATAGTTACTATTAGCTGTAAAACCACTAACTAGCCTTCCTAAATCAATCATATCTTTTACACCAGCATTTTCAAGCTGTTGGCCTGAAGCAACATCAATTGACATACCAACTTCATTAATATTTTGTTCTCTTTTTTGTGCCGTAACAATTATTTCTTCAAGACCAACAAAAGAATTGCTACCACTCTCTTGAGCTAAAGATACACTTACAGAAAATGATGAAAATAAAATTAATGAAAAAATAATAGAAAGATTAAGTTTAATAAACTGCATTTTGAAACCCCCCGAAAAAGTCTTCAAATTTAAGAATTACTGGGGATAAAACTTAAATAAGAAGAACATAATTAATATTCTATTATTGATAAAGTTTATAAAATAGCAACTTATCGATATATAATTATCCGCACAGATACGAATATATCAGTGTCCGCTAAAGTGAGGATCAAAATAAAAAGTTATATTGAGATATTTTTACATGGATGTTAATTAACTAAAATAATTATATGAGAAATATATAAATGGCTAAAATTGAAAAAGATTTTATTGAAAGAAAAAATCCTACCGAAAGAGATTTTAAAGCTAGGCCTTTTATTCCACGTAGACAAATTCCTGATCTTGGACAAGAGAAGCTTGATGGAAAAAGATTTTATACCGAAGAATTTATGCAAAAAGAATGGAATTCAGTTTGGACTAAAACCTGGCAATTAGTATGCAGAGAATCAGATCTAGAATATGAAGGTTCATTTATTACACATGAGATAGGCAAAGAGTCTTTTCTTATAGTTAAAGGAAATGATAGTCAAATAAGGGGCTTTTATAATGTCTGTCAACATAGAGGTAATAAATTATGTCAACTGGAGGAAGGTGAACTTGATACATTTACTTGTCCTTTCCATGGCTGGAAATGGAATAACGATGGATCATTAAATTCTGTATTTGCGCCTGAATTATATAAGCAATTTGAGGATGGCGTTCCAGAAGAAGAGCTCGGCTTGCCAGAGGTTAAATTAGATATGTGGGGTGGGTGGATATGGTTGAATATGGATGATAACTCTTCACCTTTGAAAGAATGGCTAGGAGAATATGGAGAACACTTAGAAAGTTATAATTTTGAAAATTGGGAACTGATAGACTATCAAACATTTGAATGGAATGGGAATTGGAAACATGCGGTTGATGCCTTCAATGAAAGCTATCATTTCACAGCACTTCATCCAGATATGATAGAATTTGGTGAAGGTCATGATGTTCCAATTGAGTTATCAGGACCTCATTCAAGAATGATTAATTTTAATGAAACAGTTAGTGAAGTTGTAGAAGATCAAGATACCTTTACACCACTTCGTCAAGAAATGATGGGCGATAGAGTACAAGGTGAAATGAATGACGTTGATGAAGGTTATCAGGGTTCTGCAAAAGATTTACACCTTTATTATATAAATAAAAGAAGATCGGAAGAAAACGAAATTGAGATCTATAAAAACATGAACGATGAACAACTTATACATCAATATCATTACTTCTTCTTTCCAAGTGCAGTTTTTACAAATAGGCCTGAGGCAGCAAATGTATTTCGATATAGACCTCATGCAACAGACCCCAATAAATGCTACTACGATTTCTTTATCTTGTTAAATAACCCAGATGGCAAAGAATTTCCTCCTCGACCACAGCATAAGATATATAGAGGAAATGGCCCTGAGTTATATGAAGAAGCTTTTAAAGGAACTTTTCCACCTGTTTTCTGTAATGTTTTGGCACAAGATGGCTCGAACATGGAAACTATGCAATGGGGAAATAAATCTGATAGCTTCAAAGGTGGAATTTTATGTGAACAAGAAATACGTTTAAGACACTTCCATCAAACAATAGATAAATTTATAGAAGCTAATAAAAAATAAAACGCTAATCATTTTTCAGATGGATTATTTAAAATGAGTCAATTTACATTAGTAAATTATTTTCCTTTATTTAAATTATATAAAAATTATCAGTAGTTAATTATAATTAGCTAGATAAATACCACCAGTAATATAGCTATCTTTATCTTTTCTTAAATTTTCAGTTTTAAAATCAATAAAGTTGAAATTATTTTGTTTTAATATTTTCTCAATATAGTTTTTTGAATGGCGATATCTTTGTTTAACCAACAGATAATCTCCCTCCTCCAAATGCTCAGTTGAAAAAATTACTATAGCGCCTTCTTCAGATCTATTTTTTATTTTTGAAAATACATCTTGTAATTCACCTATATATATAAAGACATCTGCAATAATAAATAAATTATATTTTTTGGTGCTTTTTTCTAAAATATTACAAATATCTCCTGTTAGAAGTTCATCATAAATTTTTTTCTTTTTGGCGATATCAAGCATATTCTTAGATAAATCAACTCCTGTAAAAAAGTCTACATAATCTCTAAATACTTCACCACTTAGACCAGTTCCGCATCCTAAATCTATGGCATTATCGAAGATATTTGGAATATCACTGCAATCAATAACAAATTCGCACATTTTTTTTGGAAATTTATAATCAAGCTCTTTGGTAAGAGATCTTTCAAAATTCTTAGCGTAATTATTAAATAAGCTTTCCACATAGCCTAATGGAGCGTTTTTGGGTGTCTTGTTATTAACACTATCATAAATAAAATTTAACTCATCATCATCTTTATTATATTTAAGTGCATTTTCTATAAATATTTTTGCTTTCTCAAAATCCTCAAGCTTTGTATATAATAAACCTGAATTTTTATTTGCTAAAAAATTATTTTTGTCTAAAGAAATTACTTTTTGAAGTAAACTTAAGCCCTCTTGATAGTTTTCTAAATCCATATAAATAACAGCCAAATTATTTAGTGCTGAAATGTAATTTGGTTCAATCTCAAGACTTTTCTGTAAATGAGTGATTGCACTTTGTGTGTATCCTAATCGATATAAACAAATTCCTAAATTACTCATAGAAATATTATCTGATTGATTATGAGTAAAAGCTTTATGAAAATACTCTTTAGCTTGCTCATATTTTTCATATTTAAAATGTAGATCACCTAGGCAATTTAAAATATCGGTATTTTGTTTATTCAGTTGTAGAGCCTTACTAAAATTAAAAAATGATTCTTCAAAATCAGATTCAAGATGTAACCTTCCAAGACTAACTAAAGCATCTATATAATCAGGTTTTATTTCTAATGATTTTTTATAAAGTGATATTGCTTTTTTTTGGTTAGATAGAGCATGATGGAATAAACCGAAAATATGTAAAAAAATTGGATTAGTCTTATTGCTATCAAATATATTTTCGCATCTTTTAATTCCATTAGAAAAATCACCTTGGTTGTATAACATTACTATCTCTTGAATATCTTTTAAGTTAGACATGACTATATTTTAGATTATCAAACAAAAGAATGAATACAAAGATTTAATAAAATTTGGTTGCGGGGGTAGGATTTGAACCTACGACCTTCAGGTTATG
>CETG01056126.1_pt1 | contig 11467 bp, 6 predicted proteins | sample 361471 | NCBI WGS metagenome assembly CETG01 (sample SAMEA2622696, study PRJEB7988) | marine metagenome | isolation source: saline water (ENVO:00002010), including | reverse complement strand
GTGCTCACTTTGGGCATCAGACACGAAGATGGAATCCCAAGATGTCAAGGTACATCTACTCCGCAAGAAATGGAGTGCATATTATTGATCTAGTTAAAACAGCAGTTTGCATGAATACTGCTTATAAATGGACTAGAGGCGCTGCTAGAAGTGGAAAAAGATTCCTTTTCGTTGGTACTAAAAAGCAAGCTTCTGAAGTTGTCGCTCAAGAAGCAATAAGATGCGGAGCTTCCTACGTTAATCAAAGATGGTTAGGTGGGATGTTAACTAATTGGACAACAATGAAAGCAAGAATTGATAGACTTAAAGATCTTGAAAGAATGGAGTCTAGTGGTGCGATAGCTATGCGACCTAAAAAGGAGGGAGCAGTTTTGAGAAGAGAATTGGAAAGATTACAAAAATATCTTGGGGGCTTAAAAGGAATGAGGCGCTTGCCTGATGTGGTGGTTTTGGTTGACCAAAGACGTGAGACAAATGCTGTTTTAGAGGCGAGGAAACTCGATATACCCTTGGTATCAATGCTTGACACTAACTGCGATCCTGATCTTTGCGAGGTTCCTATCCCGTGCAATGATGATGCTGTCAGATCTGTTCAATTGGTTTTGGGTAGATTGGCTGATGCCATTAATGAAGGTAGACATGGATCAAATGATTAAGCAATTAACCCTTTAAATAACCCTATTTAATTTAAATTCTTCCTTATTTTTACTACTTAATTAAATGCCGGAAATAACAGCTAAGCTCGTCAAACAACTGCGTGATAAAACATCTGCAGGGATGATGGACTGCAAAAAAGCCCTTGTTGAAAATAAGGGAGATATGGAAAAGTCCATTGAATGGTTACGACAAAAAGGGATAGCAAGCGCAGAAAAGAAATCTGGGAGAGTAGCTGCTGAAGGAGCGGTAGGAAGTTACATCCACACAGGATCCAGGGTAGGTGTTCTCTTGGAATTGAATTGTGAAACAGATTTTGTTGCTCGAGGTGAATTATTTCAAGAACTTTTAAAAGATTTATCTATGCAAGTGGCAGCATGTCCGAATGTTGAATTTGTAAGTGTTGACCAAATTCCAGAGGAAATTGCCCAGAAGGAAAAAGAGATAGAAATGGGTAGAGACGACCTTTCTGGGAAGCCTGAGCAAATAAAGGCTAAAATTGTCGAAGGAAGAATTGGTAAGAGATTGAAAGAAATGGCTCTTCTAGAACAGCCATTCATCAAAGATAGTTCAATAAATGTCGAGGATCTTGTAAAACAAGTTGCAGGAAAAATTGGAGAAAATCTAAAAGTGCGAAGATTTACTAGATATACTCTTGGAGAGGGAATTGAAGTAGACGAACCTGATTTTGCAGAAGAAGTAGCATCAATGACATCTACTTAATTTTGCCTGAAAACTTGAATTTATTGAAATCTAATTTTGATCCAATTGATCAAATTCAATTGCTTAGAGATAAATGTAATAATATATCCACCCATTTATATAAAGTTAATGCTATTTATCTTGAAGAGCTAAGAAATTCCTTACCACAAGCTATTAGGACTTCTTTATTCACAATAATTACTGATCAAGCTAGAAATGATTTTGGTTTCTCTACCGTTAGATCAAGGAAAGCTTTTCAATTAAAGATAGATAAATTAGTTTCCAATAATATATCTCTCCTAACGATTGAGCATTTAAATGAATTAGCTAAAACAATTGAAAAAGAAAATATTCGACATTTTGATAAAGCTAAGAATGAGCTAGCTCAAGCTATTAAAACAAGGGATAATGCTGAATCTAAATCATTTTTGACAGCAGGGGAATCAATTAACTTAAGTTCCACTCCGCCTTTAGATGATTTAACTATTATTGATGGATGGAAGGCGGAAATGCAAATACCTTATTCGTTTGACTATCCAGATGATCTCCATAAAAGTAAGAATGGAAAAAAAGAACAGATTACAAATGAGTCTAATAATGAATATGAGCCCCTAGAGGATGTTGAAAAGAAGTTTGATACTTTTAACTTAAAAGGCAATGAGATTGATATCTTGCAATCAATTTTTGCTTTAGCAGATGAATCTAATGCAAATGAAGTAAATTCTAATAAGGAAGACTTTAGCCAAATACCTGAGTTAGAGAATGAACAGAAAAATAATCGCTTGTTGCCTGAAAACCCGATAGGTTTGTATGAATGGATGATATCTATTGATAATGCCTTAGTGAGAAGATTGCGTGATCTCTCTCATGAAATTAATGGTGAACTTTTAAGATCAGGCTTAGTAAATACTCTTGTCCCATTAAATATTTTGGATGCTGCCTTAGCTGGACAATTAACTTCAAATAAATCTGTCTCTAATATTCTTACTATCAAATTACCAATAAATAGTTCTTCGGGTACAGGAGGAATAGATATTGATTGTTTGTTAATTACTCATTCTGATTTGGAGTTTGATAATGCCAGGCTTAGGAAAAATAGAACTTATATTAAACATTATCAAAATGTACTTCTGGGTATGATAAAACAACAACGTTATTGGCAAGGACGTTCACTAGCAGAAGAGGTTAGTAAAAAATGGTGGAAAGATACAAAAAAAATATAAAGAATGATAATTCACCAATTAATAGAGATAAACAATTAGGTGATCTGACAAAATGGATTAGTTCTTTACAGCAAGCCTTAACAGTTGAAGTTGATCACGGATTTAAAAATGTTCAAGGTAGAAAAAATAACTTTTCTTCTTTTGTGAGTAGTTATATCCTAAGTTATCCTCCATTACTTATACCTGAAAAAGAACATTCTAATTTAAAGCAGTATTCTCTTGATTATAAGAACTACTCGGATATGTCAATTGATCTTAGACGTAGAATTATTGTATCGACTAGAAAGTATCTTCACTATCTATACAAGTATGATATCCAATCGACTATACCTAAATCACCAAAGCTAAAAATAAGGAAGACTCAGAATTCTAATATAGATATAAATAATTCGTTAGGACTAGATAGTTCAATCCTAGACATTAAAGGTATTGGTCCAAAAGTAACTGAGCGCTTATCAGGGCTGGGTCTTTTTACGATTCGTGATCTCATAAATTATTATCCTCGTGATTATGTTGATTACACTTCATTAAAAACTATAGATAAAACTAAACCTGGCGATCATGTCACTATCGTTGCAAAGATAAAAAGATGTAGTTCATTTAAAAGTCCTAAAAATCAAAATCTGTCAATTCTTGAATTATTTGTGAAAGATAATACAGGGGGAATGAAAGTGACGCGATTTTTTGCGGGTAGACGTATGAGTGGGATTGCGTACGTTAAGTCTCAGCAACGATTGTATCCTATTGGATCTACTGTGGCTATAAGTGGATTAGTTAAAGAGAGTAGGTATGGGAAATCAATAAATGATCCTCTTATTGAAATTATAGATAGTCCTAATAGTTATTTGAAATCAAAATCTATTGGTCAGATTCTTCCAGTTTACTCTTTAACGGAGGGTATCAATGCTGATAAATTTAGAGAAGTCATTCAAAATATTCTATTCCTTACATCTTATGTCAGAGAGCCAATCCCATTAGAAACTCTACAAAAATTAGACCTTCCATTCAAGAAACAAGCATTATTTCAAATTCATAACCCAGATGATTCAAAAAATCTGGCCAAAGCAAAAAGAAGATTAGTTTTTGAAGAATTTTTATTATTACAATTAAGCCTACTTATGAAACGCAATTTATATAAAACAAGTAATTCTCCTCAATTAAATATAGATCCAATTAGTAATAGTCTAATTAGAAAATTTTTTACTACTCTTCCTTTTACTTTGACAAATGCTCAAAAAAGGGTGTGGAAGGAGATTGAATGTGATATCGCTAAAAATGAGCCTATGTCTCGCTTATTGCAAGGTGATGTAGGTAGTGGAAAAACAGTGATTGCGATTGCTGCTCTGCTTACTGCAGTCCAATCAGGATGGCAAGGAGCTTTTATGGCGCCAACAGAGGTTCTTGCTTCACAACATTTTCAAACGTTAAATAAATGGATCCCTAAGCTTGGTTTGAATATTGATTTACTAACTGGCTCTACGCCTAAGTCTCGTCGTAAACAAATCCTCAATGATCTGATAAATGGTGCCACCAATATACTTGTAGGAACACATGCATTGTTTGAGGATCCTGTCGTTTTTGAAAGGCTTGGTCTAGTAGTTGTAGATGAGCAACATCGCTTTGGTGTTAATCAAAGAAATAGACTTTTAAATAAAGGCTTGCAACCACATTTGCTAACTATGACTGCCACACCAATCCCCAGAACACTAGCACTGACTTTGCATGGTGATCTTGATGTTAGTCAATTAGATGAACTCCCACCTGGTCGTACTCCTATCGCTACAAAGTTAATATCGCCTAAGGATAAAAAGTATGCGCACGATTTAATTAGGAGTGAGATCAATAAAGGCCATCAGGTGTATGTGGTGTTACCTTTAATTGAAGAATCTGAGAAATTAGAACTTAGTGCTGCTGTTGACGTTCATCGTCATTTATCAATTGATGTCTTTCCCGACTTTTCTGTTGAATTACTTCATGGCAAGATGAAAAGTATTGAGAAGCAAAAGGTAATACAAAATTTTGTTAATAGGAAAAGTAATATCCTTGTCTCTACAACAGTTATAGAAGTTGGTGTAGATGTGCCTAATGCAAGTGTGATGCTTATCGAGAACTCTGATCGCTTTGGACTTTCACAATTACATCAATTGAGGGGACGAGTTGGAAGAGGTGCGTCCAAGTCCTTTTGTCTTTTAGGTTATGAAAATACAAATAAATTATCAAGGCAAAGATTAGAAGTTTTGGCGAATACCAATGATGGTTTTGAAATTTCTGAAATAGATTTACGTTTTCGTGGACCTGGTCAAGTTTTAGGGACAAAGCAATCAGGGTTACCTGATTTTGCTTTGGCATCACTAGCTGATGATGCTGATGTTCTTGAACTTGCGAGGCAGGAAGCTTATACTATTTTGGAGAAAGATCCGCAACTAAAAAATAACTCATTGCTTCAGAATTCAATTAAAGAACAATGGGACAACCTAAGAATTGGCAATAAATTAAATTAACCTCATCATTTCTCTTTAGTATTGAACTCCCAATTTTTAGGGATAGAATTCGTTAAAGATAAAATTTTTTAATCCACTAATATTTTTTCTGATTATGAGATTAAAATCTTGGAGTTGTGAAAATATAAGAGAATGTAATGAGCCTTTAATTCCTATTCCTGAATCTATATTTCGTTTCAATCCTCATCCTTATATGTTATTGGGTGCCCCATATATAAATGGAGCTACCCCTTGGGTTCTTCGTGAAAGTGTTGTGATTAGATTAATAGAAGCTCAACAATATCTCTCTGCAAAGAGTCCTTTTTTACAATTAGCTATTTTTGATGCTTGGAGACCTATCCCTGTTCAAGAGTTTATGTTTAATTACACTATTAATGAAACATGCAAGTTAAGGGACATTGATATTAAAGATCCTTCTTCTAGTAGAAGACTTTCTGAAGTGGTTGAGGAGGTTAGTCGTTTTTGGGCGCAACCTTCATATGATCCCTCTACGCCTCCTCCTCATAGTACGGGTGCTGCTATTGATCTGACACTCGCTGATATGATGGGTAATCCCCTAGACCTTGGTGGTGATATTGACTTGATAAGTGAAAAATCTAAACCAGATTTCTATGAAAAAAACTCTTTAAGTATGCCAGGTTCAAAATATGAAGTCTTTCATAATAGAAGATTACTTTTGAAAACTATTATGATCAGTGCTGGCTTTGCTCAACATCCAAATGAGTGGTGGCATTTTAGTTATGGAGATCAATTATGGTGTTGGAGATCGAAAAAAAACAAAGCTATTTATGGAGCGGCTTTTGACGTTAGTAATGAAAGCACACTCTCAGCTCCAAGACTAGTAACATAATCTCCTAAACTTATTGACTTTCCGTTGTCCCTCCAACTAAGAAATAATGGATCTAATGTTTGTTCTAGTTGATTGATGGGCATTTTTTGTAAATAAGGTTTTGCTAACCTTTTTAGATCCTTGCTGCCTCCAAGCCAGAGTTGATATTGATTCAAACCACTACCTACAAGAGCTAACTCTGCCATATATGGACGAGCACATCCATTTGGACACCCAGTAACTCTTATTAATATTGATTTATTAATTTTGAGTTTTTTTAATTGTTTGTTTATACGGTCAAGAAGCTCTGGTAAAAATCTTTCAGCTTCTGTCATTGCAAGTCCACATAAAGGTAACGCTGGGCAAGCCATAGCGTGTCTTACAAGTGGGTCAGGATTAGCTGGATCTGTAAAACCTATGTTTATTAGATCTTTAGTAATACTACTTTTTTGGTAGTTGCCGATATTACATAATAATAAATCTTGGTTAGGAGTTAAACGAACATCCAATGCATATTTTTCAACTATATTTCTAAGACCCTTTTTAACTCCTCCTTTAAGTCTACCTGATAAAAGTGGCAAACCTACGAACCATAGACCTTTCGATTGCCTTTTCCATCCTAAATAATCTTCAAGTTTTGTTTTTCCTTCATACCTTAATTTTTTGATTGTTTTAGTAAAATATTTAGTTGTTAACTCTTTCTTGAACCAATCAACACCCATATCGTGTAAAACATATTTAAGTCGTGAGTGCCTTCTTGTCTTTCTGTCTCCATAGTCTCTTTGTAGAGCAAGAATAGATTGTACAAGTTCTAGAATATCTTTTCCTTCTACAAAACCAATTGGATCAGCTACTCTTGCAAATGTTGCATCTAAGTTATGAGTCCTACCCATACCTCCACCAACATAGACATTGCATCCCTTTAAGTCTCCTTTTTTATTGGTAAATGTTACTAACCCTATATCATGAGTTAGGATATCGACAGAATTGTCTCCTGGAACGGTGGTCGCGCATTTAAATTTGCGTGGTAAGTATGTCGATCCATATAGCGGTTCGTTTTTATCTCCACTGAATACACCTGGATTTAATTGTTTTGTTCTGTTTTTCTTTACTTCATTTGATGGTTTTAAAGTATATTTCATGTCACCGTCAACCCATAAATCTAGATAAGTATTTTCAGCCTTTTGGGGTGATAAAACATCTGCAATATCATGGGCTAATTTTCTTGCAGCAGGATAGGCACCTTTTTCAAATGGAGCGGCAGGAGCCATTACATTTCTATTGACATCACCACATGCGGCGAGGCTTGATCCCATCGACTTAATTATCGTTCCAATGACTTCTTTTATGTTATTTTTTTTTATTCCATGCATTTGAAAGCATTGGCGGGTAGTTGCTCTAAGTGTTTGATTTCCAAGATGATCCGAAAGATCGTCTAATGCTACAAAAAGTGGGCCTGGAACAAAACCAGATGGATTTCTAAGACGAAGCATCATTTGCCAATCTTTGCCTGTCCCTCCCTTTTTTTTATGCTCTCGATCATCTTGTTGATAACTACCATGAAATTTTAAAAGTTGAACTGCGTCATTAGTAAAATGATCACTATCGTTTTTTAATTCACTTTGAAGTGGTTCATTTAAATAATTACTGTCTGCTTTAAATTGTTCAAATTTAGTTAGAGGGGAATTATTTGCTATACAAGGTGAAGGGATTTTGAGTTCCTGTTCATTATCATTCTCTTCGAAATTTAGTAATGCTTTTATCGCTGCATTACTAAAGCCAGCGTCTTTTAAATCTTGTTCGATGTTTTTTGGCGATTCTTTAGTTTGGAGATTCTCAATCTTTTCGACCTTTATTCCCTCAGGTAAGGAGCTATTGATTTGTTTTAATTCTTCTTCTTTAAGCTTTTCGTTGAATTTTTGCTTGATAGCAATTTCTGCTGAAACTATGTTTTCTTCAGCTTCTTTTCTTGAATTTCCAATCTTTTTTACAACGTCGCAGGTGCCTAGAGCATCCCTAAGCTTACCCCTGGGAACAGCCACTCTTAGGTAAAATCCTGATCTTCCTGGTATCTTTATAATCTTAGGCAAATGGTACCTACACCGGTACCTACAGTGTATCATTCTTCATCTTGATTAGTGCCTAATTGTTCATATCAAATCTTTTAGATATAAAGTGGTAATTAAAAGTAAAGTATTTTCTAGGACACAGAATGTAGAAGTTCTTCAAAATTAGATCTAATCTTGTTAAGAATGTAAGGTGAAATTTTTTGTCTACTTACCTTTTGGAAATTGGTACGGAGGAGCTTCCAGCAGATTTTGCCAAATCTGTTATTCCTCAACTTGAGCTGAGTGTAAATAATGATTTGAATTCTTCTAAAATAAAATTTAGTAAAATCAATGTTTCCAGCACTCCAAGAAGAATTGTACTAATCATTGAGGGGATTTCTCCTTTCTCTGACGAAAATATAGAAGAACGAAAGGGACCACCTGCCTCTCAAGCTTTCATTGAAGGCAAGCCTACAAAAGCAGCACTTGGATTTGCGAGTAGATATGGGCTCTCTCCTGAGGAGCTAGAGATTCGTGAAACATCTAAGGGTTCATTTGTTTTTGCTAAATTAATTGAGAAGGGTAAGCCTACAAAAAGTTTGTTGGCTGAAAATCTACCTCGTTGGATTAATAAAATTCAAGGTAGAAGGTTTATGCGATGGGGAAAAGGAGATTTTCGCTTCTCGAGACCTATACGTTGGATAGTTTCTTTACTTGATTCGGAAATTTTACCTTTTGTGATACCTGGATGCGATCCCGAAATAGAAATTGTAAATATTTCAAGACCTCATAGATTATATGGGTCTGAGATTCATATAAATAATGCGGATAATTATTTAAATCAATTGCAGACGTTTGGGGTTTTAGTTGACAGACAAAGTCGTCTTTTACATATAAAACAATTAGTTGCAAATCAAGAAATAAATAATAATTTCAAACCAGATTTATCTGATCAACTTTTGAATGAATTAACAGATTTGGTTGAGTCTCCCGTACTAATGAGTGGAAGTTTTGATGAATCTTTCCTTGATCTACCCCCTGAGGTTTTATCTACTGTTATGAAGGTTCATCAAAGGTATATTCCTTTATATAAGGACAATATTAAAATTGATGCATTATCTTTAGACTCTAGGAATACTTTATTCCCTAATTTCTTATTTATTAGCAACGGACTAGATTCGTCTAGTAATAATATTATTCTAGGAAATGAAAAAGTATTAAAGGCTAGATTTTCAGATGCATCATTTTTTATAAAATCAGATTTATCGATTAAGAGTTCGGAGCGTGTAGATTCATTGAAAAATGTTATTTTTTCGGATGGTTTAGGATCATTATATGATCGTGTTAGTCGTATTAAATGGCTTACTAAACTCCTTGCAGTCAAACTTGAATTAAATCAAGAAGATATAGATAAATCTCTTATAGCAGCCAATTACTCTAAGCATGATTTGGTTAGTAATATGGTTGATGAATTCCCAGATCTACAGGGAATTATTGGATCTAAATATCTTCTGAATGAAGGAGAATCAAGAGATGTATGTCTTGCAGTCCTCGAACATTATAAGCCTAAGGGAACTTTGGACTCCCTACCATCAAATAATCTTGGTAATGTTGTTTCATTAGCTGAACGTTTTGAATTGATTTTTAGTATTTTTGCAAAGGGTGAAAGGCCAAGTGGCTCTTCTGATCCATATGCTTTAAGAAGGGCTGCAAACGGAATATTTTTAATTTTGTGGAATAAAAATTGGCAATTAAATCTCAATGAAATTATTAATGATTCATTAATTTATTGGAAACAACTATTCCCTTCAATTTCTATTGATATGAGTATTCTTTCAAGCGAATTAATGGATTTCTTTCGTAATAGGATCATTAGTTTATTAGAAGAGAAAAAAATCAACTATGATATTATTCAGTCAATTGCAGGAAATACAACTTCTACAGAAAAATTGATGTCTGATCCCACAGATGTCAATTTTCGAGCTTCTTTATTAATGGATATGAGGAGAAATAGTCAACTTGCACCACTTCAAAGTGTTGTAACTAGAGCATATAAATTAGCGGCTCAAAGCTCTATTCCTGAGGGTGTTATTGACCCTTTTAATTTTGTCGACAAGTCATTATTTGAGAAGGATTGCGAATTGCAAATGTTTAATATACTTGAGAAATTAAAACCTTTAGCAACCAATATTGATCACAATAAATATAAGCTATTGGCTGATGGCCTAGCTTCTAGTGCTCAGATTTTATCCAGTTTTTTTGATGGAGAAGGTAGTGTTATGGTGATGAGTGATGATATATCTCTTAGAAACAATAGAATTAATTTATTATCAATACTTAGAAATCAATCTTTAATTATTGCTGACTTCAATAAATTAACCTAGTTTTCGTAGTTATATTAATTTATTTTTTACTTGCTTTGATTCCTCCTTTGATTGTACTTACAGCTAACATTTTGTTTACTTCCTTTTCTTCTCTAACTGCACTTGGTACTGGTTTGTATGTGCTTGGCGCAAGTGCCTTTCCTCTTAAAACAGATCCTATTGTTAATAGAGTTAGTTTTAATTGTTGCAAAGGCTTCATAGCTACTACTGTTTTATAAAGATAGCTATCAAAAGTTAATCTCTGGACATCCATGTCAGCACACATTTCTACAAAAGCTTCCCTGGCTCCATCACTTGTGTAGAAAATTCTTTGAAGGATATCTAAAACTGTATAAGTTGTTCCATACTTTTTATCCCATTTCTTTAAATATTTCTTTAGATCATTCTCTGTCGGTATTATCTCACCATTTTTACTTGATTCGACAATCTGCTCGGCACACATTCTTCCACTTTTTGCAGCAAAATAAATACCTTCTCCCGAGCTTTTGGTTACATATCCTGCTGCATCTCCAACTAAAGCCATTCTCCCGACAACTCTTCTTGGCCTTGGATGCTCAGGGATTGGGTGAGCTTCTACTTTGATTACTTCTCCATTTACGAGCCTTTTCTTTGCTCTTTCACGTACTCCAACTTGAAGACTTTTAATTAAACCGCCATTCTCTTTCATTGTTCCCGTCCCTGCCGCGACGTGGTCATATTTTGGAAAGACCCAGCCATAGAAATCAGGCGATACATCAGTTCCAACATACATTTCTGCTCTATCTTCGTAATAGGTCATTTCCTCTTTAGGAAGCTTTATCCTTTCCTGAATCGCAACTGCATAATTGTAATCTCCTGCATCCATAGCCTTAGCTACTCTGCTTGTTGCGCCATCAGCCCCGACAATTAAATCAACCTCGAGTTTCTTAGCTTTTTCGTCTGACTGGTCAGTGTAATGAAGTACATATGGCCCTTGTTTGTTTGTTCCTGTTTCTATTTTTGATACCAATCCATTAACTAAAGTCGCTCCCAGTTCTGCAGCTCGGTTTCTCATGAACGAATCCATAACTTCTCGCCTTAGCATCCCTATATATTCTTTGTCGCTTCCTGGATAAATATCATCTAAAATTATATCTACTTCTCTATT
>CETG01128995.1_pt1 | contig 11470 bp, 13 predicted proteins | sample 361471 | NCBI WGS metagenome assembly CETG01 (sample SAMEA2622696, study PRJEB7988) | marine metagenome | isolation source: saline water (ENVO:00002010), including | reverse complement strand
AACCACTCGGGCACCGACCCGATCCACTAAATGAGATTACCAGTAAACGGTGCCACTTTTTTCGAATTGGTTGCCCCTTTTAGGTGGGTATCGATACGATCATTAAAGATACTCATTTGGATTGGAATATGAATGTTTTAATAATTAATGGACCTAATTTGAATCTTGTTGGAAAGAGAGAGCCAGCTATATATGGCTCGCAAACTTTAGAGGATATTCAAGAAGAGTTATTAATTACTGCTAAAGATCTGAATGTAAAACTTCAGTTTTTTCAAAGTAATTCGGAAGGCGAAATGATTGATTGTATTCATAAAAGTGTTGGATCAATTGAGGGGATTTTGATTAATGCAGGAGCTTATACTCATACATCTATTGCTCTTAGAGATGCTTTATTAGGTGTTTCAATACCCTATGTGGAAGTTCATTTAACCAATATTTATTCCAGAGAGGGTTTTCGTCAAAAATCATTCCTTTCAGATAAATCAGTGGGTCTAATATGTGGCTTTGGTTCCATAAGTTATCAACTTGCCTTAAGAGGAATAGTTTCTTTCCTAGAGCGATCTTGAGGAAAATAATGAAAAAGGCAGAGTTTCAAAATAAAGAGCAACAAAAGATTCGCTGGCTAATTAATGAAACTAGTGATGATTGGCTAAAGCTTGCTATATCTAATCCAATGGAAATACTTTTGGATCATGCGCACTGCGAAAGGAAAGCGGCTGGAGTAGCTATTCAACTTATGTTTCGCTATGTCAATGAACCAGGCCTCTCTGAGGTCTTAAGCCCATTAGCAAGAGAAGAACTTGAACATTATGAACGGGTATTATCAATTTTAAGTGCGCGTGGGAAAAAACTAAAAAAATTAGCTTCGCCTCCATACGGAGGTGTTTTGGCAAAAAATATTCGTAAAGATGAACCAACAAGAATGTTGGATAGTTTTCTTGTCGCTGGACTTATTGAAGCAAGAAGTCATGAGAGAATGACTTTGTTGTCTTTGTATTCTCCTGACATTGAACTTCGTACTTTGTATGCAGATTTGTTAAAGAGTGAGGCAAGACATTTTGGAGTTTATTGGACATTGGCTACTAAACGTTTTGAAAGGGATATTGTCTCTTCTAGATTAGAAGAATTAGCAAAGGTTGAATCTGATGCGTTGGTTGATATGCATCATGAGCCAAGAATGCATAGTTAAGGAATTCTTTTTATGAAAAGAAATTACTAAACACAATGAAAATTTTGACTATCGCTGGTGTTGGTCCTGGAGATCCTTCTTTAGTAACTTTGGCAGCTGTTAATGCTATTAAAGAGTCAACAGTTGTCTCATATCCAGTTTCGAGGAAGGGTGGTGAAAGCTTCGCTGCAAAAATAGCTTCAAAATGGATTACTTCAGACAAAAAAAAATTACCTCTATATTTCCCAATGGTTTTTGATCAGGAGACGTTAAAAGCATCATGGCGAAATGCTGGAAACGAATTAATGCTGATGGTAGATAAAGGAGAAAAAGTTATTTTTATTGCACAGGGGGATATCTCACATTTCTCGACTGGTTCTTATCTTTATATGGAATTAGAAAGAAATTATCCGGAGTGCGTGGTTAAATTAATTCCAGGTATAACTTCTTTTTCTGCTGCTGCTGCTAAAGCTAAATTGCCACTTGTAATACAAGAAGAGCAATTGCTTATCTTATCTGTACCAGAATCGTCTTTCGAATTGAAAACTATTTTAGTTGAAGCCGCAGAAAAGAGAAGGACAGTTGTCTTGTTAAAGGTAGGTAAGAAATGGATCTGGGTGAAACCATTACTTCAAGAACTGGAACTATTAGAAAATTCAATATTCGCTGAAAATGTAGGACTTTTAGATGAACAAGTTGCGGGAGCATCAGATTTATCACTGAGTAGTAAACCATATTTTTCATTGCTTGTTATAAGACAAACTTGGCCTTTAATAAGACATTGATTGAAGCTTTTAGCTTGATTTTAGAAGTGCTTCCTCAAGAAGAGTTATAGCCTCATTTGGCGTTTTTGCTCTGACTAATTTATATCTAAGTAAAGATGCTCCATCAAATCCTCTACAGGTCCAGTGCATGTGTTTTCGTGCGATAAAAAGTCCATGATCACCTCTTCTGTTAAGAAGTAATTTTAGGTGTTCCAGTGTCAAATTTAATTTCATCTTTGCATCAGGTGTTTTGAAGGTTTCTTGATTTTTGATTTCTGCATCAATTTGCCCAACCAGCCATGGGGCTCCTAAGCTCCCCCTCCCAATCATTAATCCATCAGCATTGGTGACATCAAGGCATTTAATTGCATCTTGCGAATTTCTTATGTCGCCATTAGCAATAATGGGAATATCTAATGATTGCTTGATTTTTGCAATTGCTTCCCAATTTGAATTCCCTGAAAAACCTTGCCTTTTTGTTCTTCCGTGAACAGTAATTAGTTGAGCCCCAGCATCCTGAAGTCCCAAAGCAAAGGATATTGGATCGCTTGATTCTTTACACCATCCTAATCTGATTTTTACTGTTACTGGAATTGATATAGCTTGAGAAACTTTTTTGACTATTTTTTGAGCGAGCTCTGGTTCTTTCAATAGAGCACTCCCTCCTCCTTTCTTAGCAATTTTTTTTACTGGACAACCCATATTTATATCTATTAGAAAAGCTCCAGATGATTCAGCTTTGATAGCAGCATCAATCATGGACTCTGGTCGATGGTCGAAAAGTTGAACGCCAATTGGTCCGCTTTCTTGAGATAGTTCTATGACTTTATGCTCCCCGTATCCTAATTCAAGGCTTTTAGCATTCACCATTTCTGTAAAAAGTAGGGCTTTTGGCGACCATCTTCGAACAAATTTTCTGAATATCTGATCGCTAATGCCTGCTAAAGGGGATTGAATTATTGGACATTCTAGAGATCTAGAAGTCCCGTTACCTGATAAGACAATCGGAGGTAATATTTTCATTATCCAAATAATTTGAGACTTGTATTAGTTATCACAGAAAAATAAAGTTTTGCTTGAGTTGCTTGATTCTGAAAATAAGGAAAGAATCGTAAAAGATGCTTTTAGAGAAATCGGCACTTGTAGTAGAGCTATCAATATTAGAAGTATCGATACTACAGATGGCTTCGTTTTTAATTTAGCCCTTTTTTTAATCGACAATCGTTTTATGGAAGTTTGAGTTTTAAATCTCATCATGGATTCCTACTCTTTACTAATACTTGTAGTATGTGTAATGAGTATAGATTTTGACCTATAAAGGGTAAATAAACTTATGAAAGGTAGAGAACTTTGCCCCTACCAATAGTTGCAATAATTGGTCGCCCAAATGTGGGGAAATCGACATTGGTGAATCGTTTATGCCAAAGCAGGCAAGCCATTGTGCATGATGAACCTGGTGTGACTAGAGATAGAGCTTATCAAGATGGTTTTTGGAGAGATAGGGACTTCAAAGTCGTAGATACTGGTGGATTAGTTTTTGATGACGATAGTGAGTTCCTTCCAGAGATAAGGGAGCAGGCAAATCTTGCACTTGAGGAAGCTGTAGTTGCGTTGGTAATTGTTGATGGCCAAGAAGGTGTTACTCCAGCGGATGAATCGATTGCTGAATTCTTAAGACCTCATTCTTGTAAAACACTGGTAGTGGTAAATAAATGTGAATCTCCTGAGCAAGGTTTGGCAATGGCAGCTGAATTTTGGAAACTTGGTCTTGGTGAACCATATCCAATCTCAGCGATACATGGGGTAGGCACAGGCGATCTTCTTGATCATGTAATAACTTTATTTCCCTCTAAAGATTTAGATGAGGATAGTGATGTGCCTATTCAATTAGCAATCATTGGGAGACCAAACGTAGGCAAATCTAGTCTTCTTAATTCTATTTGTGGTGAGACAAGAGCTATTGTTAGTTCGATTAGAGGAACGACTCGAGATACTATCGATACACGGATAACGCATCAAGGTAAGCAATGGAAATTAGTTGATACTGCTGGTATCCGTAGGAGAAGAAGTGTTAATTATGGACCAGAGTTTTTTGGTATTAATCGAAGTTTTAAAGCTATAGAGAGAAGCGATGTCTGCGTTTTAGTTATAGATGCATTAGATGGGGTTACAGAGCAAGATCAGAGACTCGCGGGTAGAATTGAACAAGAAGGTAGAGCATGTTTGATTGTTATTAATAAATGGGATGCAATCGAAAAAGATAGTCATACGATGACTGCAATGGAAAAAGAAATACGTTCCAAACTATATTTTCTTGATTGGGCAGAAATGATATTCACTTCAGCTATTACAGGGCAAAGAGTAGAAGGTATTTTTGCATTGGCTACATTGGCTGTTGATCAGAATAGAAGAAGAGTAAGTACATCGGTTGTTAATGAAGTGCTAACCGAGGCGTTGAGATGGAGAAGTCCCCCAGCCACAAGAGGAGGGAAACAGGGACGCCTTTATTACGGAACTCAAGTAGCTGTTAACCCTCCAAGCTTTACTCTTTTTGTTAATGAACCTAAATTGTTTGGTGAAACTTATCGAAGATATATTGAAAGACAAATCAGAGAAGGGATAGGGTTTGAGGGTACTCCTCTTAAATTATTTTGGAGAGGTAAGCAGCAACGAGATGTTGAGCGAGATATGGCAAAGCAATTGAAGGGATCCAAAAATAGTTAATTGTCTATGGACTGGCTAAAAAAAATTCCAATTGGTCAATATGTCGCTGGGAAATCTAGTTGGCTTCGTGTGATTGATCCAAGAATTAAACTCTCTTGGATTCTAATGTTTTTATTAAGTCCAATTCTAGCTGATTCTATATGGAGAATCTCAATCGTAATTGTCTTATTGTTAATAACATTTTGTAGTTTTTTACCATCACGAATCTGGTGGCGCTCTTTTTGCTTTTTGTTATTTCTCTCATTAATCGTTGGGATTTTATCAATTATTTTACCTGCGACTGAAACATCTCTTGAATTGACTATCAGAAGTCCTGATGAAATACCTGGAGTTCTTCTTCACTCTCCCTCTTGGGAAATCTTTAAATTGGGGCCATTAGACTTAGGAGGAGTATCTTTTGGATCCTTAATAATTGATCGTCGCTCTGCTGAATTGGGAATTAAAACTTCAACTCTTATCTTTACCGTTATTCATAGTGTTAATTTGATGTTAATAACTACGCCTCCTGAGGAGCTGGTTTGGGCAATAAGGTACTTTCTTTCACCACTATCATTATTTGGATTTCCTCTTGATCAATTGTCTTTTCAACTCCTATTGGCATTAAGATTTTTGCCATTAGTTCAAGAAGAATTGCAAAATTTATTTCGATCAATTGCAGTTCGAGCTATTGATTTTAGAAAATTAGGGTTCAAATCCACTCTAGGACTGTTTTTATCTCTAGGGGAAAGACTTTTATCTAATATTTTATTAAGAGCTGAGCAAGGTGCTGATTCTTTGATGCTGAGAGAAGGACTTTGGCTGTCTTCAGATGAACTGCGCCCTATCTTTGTTATTGATTCTAGATATTTCTTGGTAAATCTAACTTCAATTATTTTGCTTTTGATAGCTATTAGCTTACGTTTTATGTATGGTACAACTTAATTAATAAAATCAAGTTTGAACGCTGAACGTTATTTAAATAATCCGACTTTTGGAATGCTATATCTGGTTTCTCCAGCTAGTAATGGGAGAGATGTTTATGCAACTTTGTATGCACAGAAGATATTTTTTTTAGTTACTTTGCAACCAAGAGGGGCAACTTTTGAAGTCATTCCATATATGGATGCTCGGCATTATGCAGAAATGAATTTATCTAGATCCAGGAGAGAGAAATCGGAAGCTCTTGAAGTTTGGCAAGAATTATTTAATCAAACTTTTATTTGAATAAATTTTGATTAGCCTAAACGGATTTCATCAAATAAAAGAGTCATTGCCTTCAGGTATAAACTTGCTTGCAGTTAGTAAAGGGCATCCTCAAGAAACCATACGATATCTTTCTAGTTACGGTCAGGTTGATTTTGGGGAGAGTAAATTACAAGAAGCAATTAAGAAAAAAAAGGAACTTAACGATTTACATCAACTAAAGTGGCATTTTGTAGGCAAATTACAGAAAAATAAAGTCAGAGGAGTGATTAAAGAGTTTGATTTTATTCATTCTGTTGATTCTGTGACTTTGCTGGAGAGGATTTCTAGAATTGCAGATGAAGAGGGGAAAGTCCCTAATATTTTTTTACAAGTTAAATTTAGAGAAGATCCTTCAAAGGGTGGATTTTCTAAACAAGAACTTTTAAATAGTTGGCCCAAAATTCTTTCATTCAATAATCTTCATCTCGCTGGTCTAATGGCAATTCCTCCATTCGCTCTTGATTTGAATCAAAGAAAAGAATTGTTTTGTGAGTGTAGAAACCTTTCAAATCATTTGGGATTAAAGGATTGCTCTATGGGGATGAGTCATGATTGGAAAGAGGCAGTAGCAAGTGGAGCAACATGGATACGTCTAGGCTCTATTCTTTTTGGTAAACGTCTTATTTAGATAAATAATTAAAGTTATAAAAAAAACAATAAAAAAGCTTGCTCCTGAACAGAAGGAACGTTATTTAAGTATATGATTCATTCTTCAAATATTGAAGATGTATCTTTCGTTGGCTTGTCCAGCTTTTTAACAAATCGTCCCGAGAGGATTCACTGGTGTCGCTTATTTCCCGTCTTCGTGCTGTCGTCGCTGGCGATGACTTTCTAGATAGTGATTTTGATGACCTCGATTACGAAACTAGTGATGACTTTGAAAATTATAATCGAACTAATAAAGAAGGAACTGGGCAAATGTCTACCTTAACCCAGTCAAATCCTTTTGATGGTCAAGGCGGTTACCCTTCCTCAAATGTTATTGGTATGCCAGGGATATCTGCAAGTGCTTCTGAAGTTAGCCTGATGGAACCACGAAGCTTTGACGAAATGCCAAGAGTTATTCAAGCTTTGCGTGAGCGTAAAACAGTCATTTTAAATCTTACAATGATGGAGCCAGATCAAGCTCAAAGAGCTGTTGATTTTGTTGCTGGTGGCACTTTTGCTATAGATGGACATCAAGAAAGAGTTGGAGAAAGTATTTTCCTTTTCGCCCCTTCTTGTGTAACAGTAACTAATTCTTTCCAAGAGGAGGCGTCTCCCTCAAGTATGGCTAACAATAAAGGATCAGATTTGATCTCTAAAGAGACCTCTCCTGCTCCAGAACCTGCATGGGGGGGAAAAATAGCTACAGCTCTTTGAAAGATTAAATAGATTGGAAATCTCTATTGGAATAATTGGTCTTGGCCGAATGGCTAAAGCTATTCTTTCTCCGCTTTTGGAAAAAGGAGAATATGATGCCAATAACGTTTTTGGTGTGGTTGGAAATGTAGCAAGTGTTTCGCAAGTATTAAGAGAACTTCCTAAAGGTGTAAGAGTAGTTTCTAGTAAAGATTCTGCGTCAAAAGAAGCTTGGACTGCACCTTTGAAATTATTAGCTATCAAACCACAACAATTTGCCGATATTAAGGAACCAGTCTTGAATTTTGAAGCTAGTGAACAGTTTCCTAAACCTTTATTGATTTCAGTTTTAGCAGGGGTAAACTTAAGAACACTTCAGGAATCCTTTCCTAGCCATACATGTGTAAGGGCTGTTCCAAATACCCCATCATTTATTGGGGAAGGACTGACTGGCTTGTCTTGGGGAGATGAAATTACATCTGGTCAGAAATCTCTAGTCAAAAAGATTTTTGAACCAATTAGTAAAATTTTCGAATTACCTGAGCATCAACTCGATGCTTTTTTGGCTTTAACTTCTTCAGGGCCTGCGTATATAGCTTTGGTTGTTGAAGCAATGTCTGATGGTGCTGTTGCATCAGGCTTGCCGCGTAATTTATCAAATCAATTAGCTTGTAAAACTCTTTCAGGCACAGCATCACTTTTAATAAAGAAAGATTTGCATCCTGCAGAGCTCAAAGATATGGTTGCCTCTCCAGGTGGTACGACAATTAGTGCTCTTCGGCACCTTGAACTTGCGGGTTTGAGATCTGCCTTAATTGAAGCAGTGGTCTTAGCAACTCAGAGGAGTCGTCAATTGGCGGATGAGGTTTAGACTTGTAAGAATTTAGAACATTTTTGTAAAGATTTTCAAGTGAGTCAATATTTTGTTGAAGGGTATATTTTTCTTCTACACGTAAACGTGCACGTCTACCTAATTCACTTGTTAGAACTGGTTGATCTCTCAAAACAGGTAGAAGTGTTCTTAACTGTGAGGTGACTCCGTCAGTATTCAGTATGATTCCAGCACCATTCTCAAGAACTTTTCCATCCGCTCCTGCGTCTGTTGCTACACAAGCTGTACCGGTAGCCATGGCTTCAAGTAAGGCGATAGATAGCCCTTCCACAAGGCTCGGAAGTAAAAAAACCTCAGCAATTTGAAGAAGGGCTACTCTTTTGTTCTGATCGGCCTCATAGCCCCACCAGATTACATTATCTTCTTGATTGAAAATTGAATTATTTTCTAGGGTGGGTCTGAGTGGGCCATCACCTACTATTACTAATCTGCAACCCTTCGGTTGAACGAATCTCCAAGCTCGAAGTAAAGCTTCAACATTTTTTTCTGAAGCTATCCTACCCATATAAATAAAGATTCTTTCTTTACCAAGTTTTTCTCTGATTTCAAGTTGGAGTTTGTTTAGTGATGAGCTTGGGTCATGAGGTTTCCATTTATTTACATCGATTCCATTGGGAATCACCTCTAAACGGCTTTCTTTGACTCCAAGCTTCGCGAGTACTTCAGCTTGCATATCCGAAAATACAATGACTTTGTCATATTTTGCCAATGATGGTGCATAAAGTTGATAGGTAAGCTGCTGTGTATTGGCTGTAAGGTTTCTAAGTTTGGAATCGAATGCAGGATGAAAGGTTGCGATTAATGGTAAATTCTGTTGGTGACATAGCTCAGGTAGACGAAAATCGAGAGGAGAAAGAGTCAGACTGGCATGAACCAGGTCAGGTTTGAGTCTTGAGAGAGATTCTCTAAGTTCTCTTTGAGCGTTTAAAGAAGGAATTGTATAAACCTGAGATTTAATTAGATAAGGTAAACTCACATCTGGATCGTTTGCAAGTAAGGAAGTCTTATTATTCCCCTCCCTAAGTGGATTATCAAAGTGAATAAAACTGGTTTGGTGACCTCTCTCTTTAAGTTTTTCAGTCGTGCTTAGTCCGTAACAGACATTTCCGCAAAAGGGGGTTTTTTTTCCTAGCCAGGCTATATGAGCCAAATTTTATAAAATTATTTATATTAAATTAGCAGCTAGCCTATATTTATTCTCGATCTATTGTTAATAGTTAAATTATCTAAAGATAAATCATTATTATAGTAATAATAACTTTGAGAAAAATATATAAGTTTACTTACTCTAGATCATTACTAACTTGTACTTCTCTCATCATTTGAAGAGATGTAATTCTTTTCTGTAAATGCGTATCGATCCATATTTCTACAACATTCAATAATTTCAACCAAACATGTTTAGGTCCTAATATTTTTCCATTACTATGAAAAGGTATTTTTTCCTGTATTAGTCTTTGTAGTAGTGCTAGTTCAGATGGATTAAGCTCAATATGTTTTTTTTGGCTTGATCCAATTGCAAATCCTTCTTCAGGAATTAAGGTGCATTTCCAGTCCCATTGTCCAATAGGGGGTATAAGTTTAGCTCCAGAGCGACAACAATTTTGGAGTGGTAAACAATATCCACATATAGCTAATAAGTGTATACATGATTGCACGCTTATGGCTAACGCTTGTAATGAATCAAATTGGGTTTTATGTAAATTATCCAGTCTGTTTAAATGAATGAGTACTAGTTGTAGAAGATCTTTTTGGGGGTCTTCATTCCCAACTAAAATTATTATCAATTCTGAAATTGCTTGTGCTGCTGAGAGCGTCTCTATATGTTTTCCTAGATTTCCATAACTTTTTATGAGTTTGATTTGAGTAACGCGTTTTAGTTCTTTTTTTCCGATGACATGTAGATCTAAAAAATTAAAAGGTGAGGTTGCACCGAGTCTGCTTTTTGGTCTTCTTGCTCCAGGAATTGCTAGACGAGATATTCCGCTTTCTTCAGTAAGTATGGTTAACAACCTATCATTCTCACCAAGAGGTCCAACTTTTAGAGATAGACCTTTAACATTTTTAGTTAAAGTCATTTCTCTTTTTTCATTTGTTCTTGGATAATTTCAAACCCGAAGCTTGTTCCAATATACGTTGATCCAGATTCGGTAAGCTTCATAACATTATCAATAGTTTTAATTCCTCCTACCGCTTTAATTGAACAGCGATTTTTTACCATTTCAGAAAGTTGTTTAATTTGTGAGCTGGTTATGGCTAAGCCAAAACCATTACCTATTTGAATTCCTTGTGCACCTGCATCAATGGAGGCGTTTATTGCTGAAGAAAGGCTTTGTGTTTTGAAGATCCCATTAACATCAAGTATTACTCTAACTGGGATTCCAAGTTCACTTATTTGATTTATTTCTTCAGCAAAAAGCTCATTGTTCCCTTCTTTTAATGCAAAATAATTCGGAACCAAATCTAATTCCTCTGCTCCATGTTCGATTGCGAATTCGGCTTCGTTAACTTTGTGAGTCGTTGGAATAAAACCAAAAGGGAAGGCAATTACTGTGATTAATTTTGTGTGGTTTTTATTCCCCAATCTTTCACGTGCAACAGGAAGATGAGAAAGACTTGTGCATAAACCTGAAAAGCCATATTGCTTGGAAGCATCACAAATTTGAATAACTTTTTCTTTATCCAAATGGGGATTGAGAATTGCTTGATGTATCACACATGCAATATCCGTGAGATTATCTTGCGAATTTTTCCTAACCATTGAATCGAGATCTAATTTTTTTCCTGAATCACGCCATAACCACCTTGATTGCGCTTATATATAACTTTTAAATTAGTTCCATTGTCCTCGCGAAACAAATAAAAATCATGATCAATAAGATCTAACTGAGCCCTTGCCTTTTCAATACTCATAGGAGTCATTTCAAAATATTTCCGTCTTACGGCTGGATCAGGTAGATGAGCCTCTTTGCCCTCAATTAATGAGCTCTCGGAGGATGAAAAACTCTCAGACTCATCCTCTTGAATTGATTTTGCAGATTTATTATTGTGAATGTTATTACTGTTGTGACGTTCTTTATACTTACGCAATTGCCGTGAAAGTTTATTTGCTACTAAGTCGATGCTTGCATATAGATTTTCACTTCTTTCTTGAGCTCGTATTACAGTCCCATTTGCGAAAACAGTCACCTCTGCTGTTTGTTGAGGAACTCTTGGGTTTCGAGCGACTGAAAGGTGAACATCTGCTTCCTTTACCATTTCTTGAAAGTTGTGTGTTGCTTTATCAATTTTTGTTTTGGTGTAATCACGTAATGATGGAGTTAATTCAAGATTGCGTCCATGAATAAGAAGCTTCAT
>CETG01014283.1_pt1 | contig 11477 bp, 13 predicted proteins | sample 361471 | NCBI WGS metagenome assembly CETG01 (sample SAMEA2622696, study PRJEB7988) | marine metagenome | isolation source: saline water (ENVO:00002010), including | reverse complement strand
GGAGGAGGAAAAGGGTCTAGACTCTACCCTTTAACAAAAATGAGAGCTAAACCAGCCGTTCCTCTGGCAGGTAAATATCGTCTTATCGATATTCCAATAAGTAATTGTATTAATTCGGACATTAACAAAATGTACGTTTTAACTCAATTTAATAGTGCATCCCTTAATAGGCATATTGGTAGAACCTACAACCTAAGTGCTCCCTTCGGACAAGGTTTCGTTGAGGTCCTAGCAGCGCAACAAACACCTGATAGTCCTAAATGGTTTGAAGGCACAGCTGACGCAGTAAGAAAATATCAATGGCTTTTTCAGGAATGGGATGTAGATGAATATTTAATTTTATCTGGAGATCAACTTTATAGAATGGACTATAGCTTATTTGTCAATCATCATAGAGCTAATAATGCCGACTTAACTGTTGCGGCCCTTCCTGTTGATGAATCTCAAGCTGAAGGGTTTGGTCTTATGAGTACTGATGCGAATGGCAATATTAAAGAATTTAGCGAAAAACCCAAGGGCGAAAGATTAAAAGCTATGGCCGTTGATACTTCCAAGTTTGGTCTATCTCCAGAAACAGCAAAAAATAAGCCTTATCTTGCCTCAATGGGAATATATGTATTTAGTAGGGATACTTTATTCGATTTATTAAATAAATTTCCAAGTTATACAGACTTTGGTAAGGATATTATTCCTGAGGCTTTAGAAAGAGGAGATAATCTTAAAAGTTATGTTTTTGATGATTATTGGGAAGATATAGGAACAATTGGTGCTTTTTTTGAATCTAATTTAGCTTTAACTCGTCAACCAAAGCCTCCATTTAGTTTTTATGATGAAAAATTTCCAATTTATACAAGGCCAAGATATCTGCCACCCTCTAAATTGGTTGATGCACAAATTACTGACTCTATTGTTTGTGAAGGTACAATTTTAAAATCATGTAGTATTTTGCATTGTGTCTTAGGAGTAAGAAGTCGAATAGAGAGCGACTCCGTTATTGAAGACACTCTTGTCATGGGTTCTGATTTCTTTGAATCTTCAGAGGAGAGGATACAGTTGAGAAGCGGTGGTGGTATCCCTTTGGGTGTAGGGGAAGGATCAACAGTTAAAAGGGCAATATTAGACAAAAATACGCGTATAGGAAATAATGTTGTCATTATCAATAAAGATAGGGTCGAGGAAGCAGATAGACCTGAAGAGGGTTTTTATATAAGAAATGGAATTGTAGTTGTTGTAAAAAATGCCACTATTACTGATGGAACAATTATTTAAAAAACTTTCGATCATTTATTGCTGACATTAGATGAAATTTTGAAGCAATTTCTCAAAGTTGAAGTATAAATATATTTATTGAGTTTTATTATTTTATGTCCAAGGCACACTTTGGTTTAATAGGTCTTGGGGTTATGGGAGAGAATTTAGTTCTTAATGCTGAGAGGAATGGGTTCTCCAGTATTGTTTTTAATAGAACCTATTCCAAAACAGAAAATTTCTTAAAAGGAAGAGGACTTGGCAAAAATATAGATGGAGCAAAAAGTATTCAAGAGTTTGTAGATAAACTTGAAAGACCAAGAAGAATTCTAATGATGGTAAAAGCTGGCCCTTCAACAGATGCGGTAATTGATAATATCTCAGAATACTTAGAGGAAGGGGATTTGCTTATTGATGGTGGAAACTCACAATTTCAAGATACAGAGAGAAGAGTTAAGAAATTAGAAAGCAAAAGTTTTGGATATATAGGAATGGGAGTCTCTGGTGGAGCAAAAGGAGCTCTTGAAGGCCCTAGTATGATGCCTGGAGGCACTAAAAGCTCATATGACGCCATAGAAAGCCTTCTTACCAAGATGGCAGCCAAGGTAGAAGATGGTCCTTGTGTGGCCTATGTTGGCCCAGGAGGATCAGGTCATTTCGTTAAAACAGTTCATAATGGTATCGAATATGGAATAGAGCAAATACTTGCAGAAGCTTATGACCTAATGAAGAGGGTTGCAAAAATGAATTGTCCAGAGATTTCTAAAGTGTTTGGGATTTGGAATAAGTCTGAGGAGTTAGCATCTTATCTTGTTGAAATAACCGAAAGTTGCTTGAACACTAAGGATGATTTAACTGGAGATTACTTAGTCGAAAGGATCTTAGATAAAGCAGGTCAAAAAGGTACAGGTTTATGGACTGTTGTAAGTGCGCTAGAGCTAGGGGTTTCTGTTCCAACAATATACGCCTCTTTAAATGCAAGAGTTATGAGTTCTTTAAAGGATCAACGCAGAGAAGTTGAAATGAAATTGCCTCTTAAAGATATTAAAGAGTTTAATTTGGGAGATATTTCTAATGCGATGGAACCTCTATTTGATGCTGTAGTCTTGTCATCAATAGCAAGTTATGCTCAAGGGATGGATATTCTTAAAGAAGCTTCTAAAGTCTATAATTATGATTTAGACATGCCATCAATAGCTCAAATATGGAAAGGTGGATGCATTATAAGATCAAAACTTTTAAAGAAAATTCAAGAGGCCTATAAGAATGATCCTGACTTAAAAAATCTAATTTTTGATAGTTGGTTTAGTACTCAAATCTCAGATAGGATTGATAATTTATCTTATATTGTTTCATCAGCCAATAAAATAGGCATTCCTTTGCCTTGCTTATCAAGTACCTTAGATTACTTTAATAGCTACAGATCAAATAGGCTTCCTCAAAATTTGGTTCAGGCGATGCGAGATTGTTTCGGATCTCATACTTATGAGCGAGTAGACAAGGAAGGGAATTTCCATACTGAATGGATCAAATGATAGAGAAAAAAATAAATAATTATTCCTTATTCATTTTCAAAGAAAAGAATGAACTTTTTTTAAATTTATCTAATTTTATTGAGAAACAAATAAATGAATCTTTAAGTCTTAAAGAAAGATTCCATTTTTGTGTTTGCGGAGGATCTACTCCTAAGGCTGTTTATAATTTGCTTTCAAAAAAGGAATTATCCTGGGACAAAGTAGACGTAATTCTTGGAGATGAAAGGTGTGTTAGTCCGATGTCCTTGGATAGTAATTCATTGATGCTAAAAGAATCATTATTGAGTAATTTTGGTTCTAAAGCATCATTTTATGAAATATTTAACGATGATATAATTAACGAAAAGACTGCCAAAGATAATTACATAACTCATTTAAAAGAAAAATATACTGGGAATCAAACCGTTTTTGATTTAACACTTCTTGGACTTGGGCATGATGGACATACAGCTTCCTTATTCCCCAATGAAACTATTAATCAAAGTGATGATTTAGTTATTTATAGCTATGGTAATGGACTTAAAAGGATTTCTTTAACACCGAAAATTCTCTCTTTATCCAATAAAGTCGTTTTTTTAGTTAGTGGCTCATCTAAGCAGATTGCTTTAGAAAGATTACTTGATAGTAAGGAATCCTTCAATAGGACTCCTGCTAAATTAATAAATCCAGATTCTCAAATTTTAGTATTTACTGATTTAGATGCATCTACAAATTTATTAATGTAGTTAATATTTAGAAGATTACTTTTTAAAATAATGGTTTATAAGAATATTTTATTCCAAAAAGATGGATTTAAAGACTGGAAATGTCTTAATGATACTGTTATGGGTGGATCAAGTAATGCCGTATGCGAGAATTCGACTTCTGGATTAATTTTAAAAGGTAATATTATAGAAAAAGGTGGAGGTTTCGTTAGTTGTAGATCATCAATATTTGAACCTTTTTTAGATTTATCTAAATATAAATCCTTTGAATTAAAAATAGAGGGACAGGGGAGGACCTTTAAGTTTGCTGTTGCTTGTCAAGATAAAATATTTGGTTTAACAGAATTTATCCCGGGAGGACTAAGGTGGATTAAATCATTCCCAACCAATAATTTTGGTACAACTAAGGTTCTAATACCTTTTTGCGATTTAAAGCCATCTATAAGAGCAAATAAAGTAAAATTTCCATTTAAGTTTCAATCCTCAAGAATAAAAAGGTTGCAGCTTTTGCATTCAAAATTTGGCGATAGTGGTCTTTTAAATGAAAATTTCAAAGCAGGAACTATTAAATTATTAATAAAGTCAATAAGTGTTATTTGAAGAATCAAAAAAAGATATTGAATCTTTAATTGCTAAAGCTGCAGATCTCATAAATAAACCATTTAAGCATTCTGTAGTAAAGATTAAAGGAGATAATCTTCTTAATTTCAATGATATAGATTTAACCATCAATATATTATGCAGAGATACCGATGGGAAAAGATTAGAGTTTTTTGATCTTGAATTAGAGATTTATAAATCTAATTCTGATTTGGTTATCGTTATAACGAAACTTAATTTTCCTGACGAGCCGATGTTATGGAGTGGTGGTAAGAATTTATGGATGGATGGTAAAACTGGTAAGAAATGTAATCCTCCAAATTACGGATTTAAGCTTGAGAATCTTTCAAGCCGAATAAAAGCTATATTTACCTGAATTAAATTTAAACTTCTAAATCTGTTACCGCTCCCAGGCTTGATGTACTTACAATTCTTGAATATTTAGCAAGAACACCCTTTTTATATTTTGATAATGGCTTTTTCCATTTTAATCTTCTTCTATTTAAATCTTCATCACTTAGATCCACTGAAATAATTTGATTTAAGGCATCAACTGTTATTAAATCTCCTTCTTCAATTAGGGCTATATTACCTCCGACAGCTGCTTCCGGAGCAATGTGCCCAACGACTAAACCGTAAGTTCCACCACTAAATCTACCATCAGTAATTAAAGCAACTTCTTCTCCTAATCCTTGACCTACTATTGCAGAGGTAGGAGCTAGCATTTCTCTCATACCAGGACCACCTACAGGACCTTCATTCCTAATTACAACTACATCTCCAGATTTAATATCGTTATTTAGTATAGATTTAAGACATGACTCTTCACTCTCAAATATTCTGGCAGGCCCAGTCAAGACTGGATTTTTAACACCACTTATTTTTGCTACGCTTCCTTCTAAAGCAAGATTACCTTTTAAAATTGCTAAATGTCCTTTTTTATAAAGAGGGTCATTAATATCTCTAATAACTTGTTGATTAGGTGGCGGACTATCTGGGATATCTTTAAGAGATTCTGAGATAGTTTTACCTTCAATATTTTTACAGTCACCATGAATTAAACCAGCATTTAAAAGAATTTTCATTACTTGCGGAATGCCTCCAGCATTATGTAAGTCAACAGTCACATATTTACCGCTTGGCTTTAAATCGCAAATTACTGGAACTTTTTGCCTTATCTCTTCAAAGTCATCAATACTTAACTCAACTCCTGCTGTTTTTGCAATAGCTAACAAGTGAAGCACGGCATTTGTTGAACCACCAACTGCCATAATAACTGAAATTGCATTTTCGAATGCTTTTCTAGTCATAAGATCTAAAGGTCTTATATCTTTTCTTATCGCCTCTACTAGAACTTTGGCACTTTCTTCAGAACTAATTTCTTTCTCATAATCCTCAGCTGCCATTGTTGAACTCCGAGGTAAACTTAATCCTAAAACTTCAATGACAGCCGACATGGTATTAGCAGTAAACATTCCACCACAACTGCCTGCACCTGGAATACAATTTTTCTCGACTTCGTTCAATCTTTTTTCATTTATTTTCCCGGAGGTTAATTGTCCTACGGCTTCGAATGCGCTTACTACTGTTAAATCTTCTCCGTCTAGTTTACCTGGCTTAATTGTACCTCCATAAATAAAAATAGAAGGTATATTCATCCTTGCAATAGCCAACATTGCTCCTGGCATGTTCTTGTCGCATCCTCCTATAGCACAAACACCATCCATACTTTGAGCGTTACATGCTGTCTCAATAGAATCAGCTATAACTTCACGAGAAACCAAAGAGTATTTCATTCCTTGAGTACCCATTGATATGCCATCACTTACTGTTATTGTTCCAAACATTTGTGGCATTGCACCTGAGAGTCTTATTGCCTCTTCAGCTCTTTTGGATAATTTGTTAAGTCCGATGTTACAGGGTGTAATTGTGCTATATCCATTCGCAACTCCAATTATAGGTTTATTAAAATCTTCATCATTAAAACCAACGGCTCTAAGCATTGATCTGTTAGGAGATCTTTGAACACCTTGTGTAATAGCAGATGATCTTAACTTATTCATTTTTATTGATACCTAATATATTATTGACCTAATTCTTCAAGTTGTCTCCTAACATCAGCAATCGCAGAATTTAATTGTTCAACCTTTTGCTCTAACTTCTCTCCCTTAATTTCATTTAAATTCTCATTCTCATCAATTGCTTCGGATCCATCTTGAATCCTTGAAGAGTACATCATAGCTTTTTGTTTTTTAGTCTCTTTTCTTTTGTCAGCTTCTGATATTAACCACCACGCTAATCCTGCAGCGCCAATAAACGCACCACTTATTAAAGATAAAAGATTATTCGAGGATGAATCTCTGTATTCAGTCATTATTTAAACATTTCTATTTATATATTAGTTCTTTTCTTTGAACATAGTACTCAAACGATATATAGGGTTTCCAATACCTGGAATTAAAAGATTATTAGTATTATCTTCATTATCAATACATGAAGTATAAATAACTTGATTTGGATACTCTTTAGCAATTTTATTTAGGCCTTTATCACTACAAATAGAAGAAATCAGTAATATCCTATTTGATTCTACTCCAAGGTTTTCCAACTCTTTAAGAGTTGCTACTGGATTATTATTACTCATTATTTGTTCTGAATAAATAATAATACCTTCATTTTTAGAAATTATGGAAGGAGTTTTTCCTAATGAGAGTGTGGCGTTTGGAATAACTTCTTTTGATCCATACCATAGAGTAAGCCCCTCTGGTATTTGAGCAATTATTCTGATTGGATAATCATTATCAATATAAACAGCATCGGCTATTCCAGTATAGGTCTCAATAGATTCTTTTTTGTATGGCAACCAATCTCTTAAAGCTTCATAAGTAAGCCATCTACCGATTTGCTCAAAAGCAGTTGAGTAGAGGATATTTGGTGTATTTTTATCTCTTAATATAGATAACCAATGTTTTATTAATGGATGAGGAGGAACAATAACCTTTAATGACATAGCCATATATTTTCCTATAAGATAAAAGAATCAACTGTTAATAACTTAACTTCTAAAGTACATTTTTCCGATGATTAAATCAATTCAAATTTCTTTAATTAAAAATACACTAATTTATTTATTAGTTTTTGGAATGCTTCTTTTTAATTGCGTAAATGAAGCATTTGCTAAAAGACCACCTGAAATTAGAAATCAGCAAGATTTAGATCTTGAACAAGATATGCATGGTCAAGACTTAAGTGGAAATGAATTTGTTAAATTCGATCTTAATGGTTTTAATTTTAGTGAGAGTAACTTAGAAGGAGCTGTATTTAATAATAGTAAACTTAATAATGCAAAACTAAATGGAGCTAATTTGAGAGATGCTCTTGCTTACGCAACGGATTTTACAGGAGCTGATCTTTCAGATGTTAATTTTACAAATGCACTATTAATGGAGAGTAATTTTGATGATGCGATAATTAATGGCGCTGATTTTACAGATGCGGTTATTAGTAGGATTCAGCAGAAAGAATTATGTGCAAAAGCTAATGGTGTTAATCCTAGTACTGGAGAAAGTACAGAATATAGCTTAGGTTGTACATAATATTCATGACAAAACGCATACCTGTTATTGTCGTTTCTGGTTTCTTAGGATCTGGTAAAACTACTTTTCTTAAATACTTAATAAAAAATATTAAGAAAAATTTTGGATTATTAATTAATGAATTTGGAGATGTTGGGATTGATGGAGATCTTATAAAAAGTTGCTCTTCTTGTAACACTAACTCAGAGAAATGTGTTATTGAATTAAATAATGGGTGTATATGCTGTACTGTTCAAGATGATTTTATTCCCTCTATAAAGACTCTATTAAATCAAAACCATGAAATAGAAGTGATAGTAATAGAGACAAGTGGGTTGGCTTTACCATTGCCGTTAATAAAGGCTTTGAGCTGGCCAGAGATTAGAATGTCTGTCTATTTAGATTTGGTAATAAGCCTCGTAAATGGAGAATCAATACTTGAAGGCTCACCAATTAATAATTTAGATGATATAAAAAATCAGTATGATAATACTGAAATAATCGATCATATAAATTCAATAAATGAATTATTTAAAGAGCAGTTAGAAGTTTCAGATTTAGTTCTAATCTCCAGGTCGGATTTATTAGAGGATAAAGATTTTGCTGAGATCAAAAAGGAATTGTTAAAAAAACTGAATCCTAATATCCCAATTATTAAATGTTTTAATGGTCAAATTAATCTTGATTATATTTTTGATACAAATTTATTAAAAAATAATTACCAACAATTTATAAATGATGATACTAGTAACCATCATAATCATCCTGAATTATTTTCTAGTTCACTTAAATGTAATTATTTTCTTGATAAAAAAGAATTTGAAATGAAAATAGAACAAATATTAAAAGATTTAAACATTTTAAGGATTAAAGGGAGAATCTGGATTCCAGATAAATTATTACCTTTACAAGTCCAAATAGTTGGCTCAAAAGTTAATACCTGGTTTGAAGAAGCGCCACTTGATTGTTGGAGACCAAATTATGGTGGAGGCTTAGAATTAATTATGATTGGTTTTGAAAGTGATTCATTTAAACTCTTTGAGGAAAAAATTAAAGACAAATTTAATGTTTTAAGTGATCCAAAATAGAGAAATAATTTTATATTAGAAGATTGAAATAAATAAATATTTTCAATTAATTAAATGAAAGATTTAGAAATTTCAATAAAATCTGAAAATCTTCCTGATTTGTTAACAAATAAGGTAAAAACCTTATGTGATAAATGTGGCGGAAGTGGAAATATTAAATCCCCCGAGAATATAAGAAAAACATGTTTAATATGTTTTGGAAGGGGTCATAAACTTTCTTGAAATTATTTATTTGATTTCCTACATTTAGAAATATTAGTTTATTAAATTTGTGTTTTATTTTTTTTAATATGATTTAGTCTTCTATATATATATTGATTTAAAAATTGAACGAATTTAAAGTAAAAGTTTCAATACGTACAAGACCATCTGTACTTGATCCTGCAGGCCAAGCTATTAAATCTGCTGCGAATAAACTTGGGGTTGATGGTATCAATTCTTTAAGAATTGGAAAGTTAATTGATATTCAATTAGAAGCTGATCAAGAAAAAGATGCAATTGAAAAAGTTGAATTATTGTGTGAGAGACTATTAGCTAATAAAGTAATTGAAGATTTTGAATATTCTTTTGAGAAGATAGATGAATAATTTAATAGTTGGGATTGTTGTTTTTCCTGGTTCAAACTGTGATAGAGATGTGGCCTGGGCATTAAAAGGTTGCCTTAATATAGAATTCAGATTTGTCTGGCATGACGATTCTGATTTGAATGAATTAGATGCCATTGTATTGCCAGGAGGTTTTAGTTATGGAGATTATTTAAGATGCGGCGCAATAGCAAGATTTTCTAAATTGATTAATTCACTGAAGGATTTTGTTGATTCAGGAAGGAAAGTTATTGGTATTTGTAATGGGTTCCAAATTTTGACAGAATCGGGTTTTTTAGATGGGGCCTTGATTTCAAATAAAAATTTAAATTTTATTTGTAATGATGTTGAATTAGAAATTATTTCTTCAAAGGGTAATTGGTTTGATAGTAGTCCTGAAAATAAAATCATAAATCTACCAATTGCACATGGTGAGGGAAGATATTATTGCGATGAAGATACTTTTAAGAAACTTGTTGATAACGACTTAATTGCATTGAAGTACCTTAATAATCCAAATGGATCTTCTTGGGATATTGCTGGAATCCTAAATAAGAATGGTAATGTTTTAGGTCTAATGCCACATCCTGAAAGGGCCTGTGATAAAAATATCGGTGGCTGTGACGGCCAATATATACTTGAAGCTCTTTTGAAAGATTAAAAAAATCGCCCGTTAAGGCGATTTTTATATTTTTGTGAAATTATTAATTAATATTTGTAACCTGCAACAAATAATTGCTCATCAGATGATGGTTGAGAGCCAGGTACATACGCTCCTTTTGAAGCCTCTGAGTTTGCCTGTGCTCTTGCAATTAATGCTTTTTGACCAGCCTCAATATCATTCCCTTTCCATGCTTTTAAGCAAGAATGTTGTAAGGCTCTTCCATAAGAGAATGACACATTCCACATAGCTTTTCTATAAAGGTTATTCATATTATTTAAATATACGGAAGCTGCTTCTTCACTTAACCCACCTGATAAGAAAACAATTCCAGGTACTGATGCGGGTACGCATCTTTCCATTGTCCTTATTGTCATTTCCGCAACTTTCTGAGGATCAGCTTTCTCAGTGCAATCCGCCCCATTAACTGTCATAGATGGTTTCAATAAAGTACCCTCTAATAAAACACCGTTTGTTTGACAGGCCTTATAAACTTGCTTAATTACTTCTTCTTGAACTTCAGCAGTCTTTTCAATTGTATGGTCTCCATCCATTAGGATCTCAGGCTCAATAATAGGAACAAGTCCAGCTTCTTGAACAGATCTAGCATATCTTGCTAATCCCCATGCATTCTCTTGAATAGATAAATTAGTTGGACAACCGTCAGAAGTTATTTGTAAAACAGCTCTCCATTTTGCAAATCTTGCTCCTTGCTCATAGTACTTAGCTGCCCTCTCAACTAATCCATCTAGTCCAGAACAGAAAGTTTCTACATTATGTCCCCCAGGGAGAGGATTTAATCCTTTGTCAACTTTTATACCTGGAATAATACCTAGATCATTTAACTTTTTGACCATTGACTCACCATCTGGGTGGTTCTGGAAAAGTGTTTCTTCAAAAAGAATCGCTCCACTTATATAGTTTCCAAGATCTTTTGTTGTAAAGAGCATTCCCCTGTAAGCTTTTCTATTATCTTCGGTATTTTCAACACCTATGCCTGCCAATCTTTTTCCTACAGTTTTTGTAGATTCATCAACTGCAAGAATTCCTTTTCCTTTGGAAGCAAGTAATTGGGCGTTTTCTTTTAGTTCTTTTGCGTAATAATTTAATGCCATGCGAAAAATAAGAGGTTTGGTTGATTTTTTCAGAATATGGCGAATTATAAAAATAAATATGCTACTTAGTCAAGTAATTAATATTACATTAGTCTTTTCCCTTTATAGCCCTACGCATATTCCTGTCTCAGATGATACCTTTATAGCCTCACAAACTCTTTGACTTTGGAGACCCTCACGTAGACCAGGAATAACTGGGGTTTTATTTTTTATGCTTTGTGACCACAAATTATGAATGTATTTAACTGGAGCTATTCTTCCGTCCAACCAAGTTTTTTTAAATTTATATCTTTCGTTAGCTCTTATGGCTTTGATTTGATTTGATTTATCTATTAGATTTAAATTAAATCCATGTACATAATCTTTT
>CETG01191822.1_pt1 | contig 11492 bp, 6 predicted proteins | sample 361471 | NCBI WGS metagenome assembly CETG01 (sample SAMEA2622696, study PRJEB7988) | marine metagenome | isolation source: saline water (ENVO:00002010), including | reverse complement strand
TGGTTACGCCGGCGGCTTTGGCGACGGCGAGGTGGGGTTTCATGAGCTCGGCGAACTTTTTGACTTCAGTCTTCAGTTCAGCTCCTTTCAGTCCACGCCTGCCTCGGCCACCACAAACGATGACTTTGGTGCCGAATTTTTTGGCAAAGGCCATCTCTTTTTGCAGGCCGAACGGTCCGAGGTCATAGCGAGTGATGCAGCCCATGCGCAAGATACCCTTGGCGGTCTTATGGCTTTGCAGCATTTTATAAAACACATCGTGGCCCATCTCCTCGATTTGTTCGCGTTGGTTGCCATGCACGCGCGGCCAAATATCTATAGTGTCTGCCCCAGTTTTAGTCACCTCGGGTAGTATGTCCTTAAGAGATAAGGTGCCATACATTGAGGAGGAGAGGGTATAGTTAAGGCGAAACTTAAGCTTGGCTGCTTCAGCAGGTGCAAGGGCAGTAACTGCGGTAGCTCCAACGAATTGGCGACGGGAGAGCATGCTCATGAGGTGTAAATTATGCGTCCATTTTCCAAAAAAGGCACGCCCAAGTGCATCGGTTTAGTTTCTTCAGGGCGATAGATAATTTTTGGAGAGTATTGCGTAACATACGCACGGCGCATTTGGTTAGTAATATTCGTCCCGCTTCGGTGGAAACTGAGCGAGCTGAAAACGACCACACTACCCGCCGGCACAATTGCTGGCACGCCGGGTACATCTCCGAAATAGCCTGCCTTATCGCCAGTTTTTTCATCGTACTCGTGTTCCACCAACGTACGTATGCCGATGTGGGAAAAGGGCATTATATATGCGGTACCGTTGTCCAGCGTCATATCATCTACTGCCGTCCAACAGGTGACGTACGGGGTGTGGGGGAAGCCGAGGTAGCCACTATCCTGATGCCATGAAAATGACATGCCTTGTTCAGCGGCTTTAACTACATATTGGTCGTAGAATAGAAATGCGGTATCGCCGATCGTTGCCTGGCAAACCTCCGCCATTAATTCACTGAACACAAACTCTGCTAACCGCGGTGTACGGTTGTATTGTTTGGCGATGTGATAGCGTTTGCCGCGATGACTGATGTGAATGTGATCGGTCCCGAGCCGATCCATTTCTTCATGCATTGCCTTGATAAGGTCGTTGCAGGAGTTGCGCAGGATTTCGAGATGTTCCTCAGGCACCGCACGTTCGAGGATGAAGTATCCCTCTTCGAGAAACTGCGTGCGATGTACGTTGGTGATAAGGGACACTTTAATTTAATGGATTTTCATACCATACAACATTCTTACTGTGTTGGCCGGCGATGAGTGCATCAAGATCTCCATCCTTATCCATGTCCACAAGTCGGATGTCGTAGGCGGCCTGATCATCATTAATGATGTGGGTTTTGAATTTTCCTTTGCCGTCATTTTCAAACCATGCAGCTTTCCGGCTCAGATAGGCGCAGGTGGCCGCATCAATGTCACCATCATTATCGATATCACCAATTTGTAGGCAGTGAGGAGATTGAAGGTCGGTGTTGATTTCGTGGATGGTCCATTTTGGATTTTCGTACCAGATGAGGCCCACGCCATGCCCACGGGAGGCAACAATGTCCAGTTTGCCGTCTCCATTTACGTCGGCGGGTAAAATGTTAGTGGCCCCGGGGTGTTTGCCGGGTAGTAAATGCTTTTTGAATGGCTGGGTAGGATCCTTACCTGCCTCCCACCAGGCAAACCACTCACCTTTGCCCGATTTATCAGCCGGGCCGCCTTTGGCTGCGAGAGTGATATCCATTCTGCCATCACCATTGAGGTCTCCTGCGCCAAGGTAGTGGCTTAAGCCCGGTGCATCTTCTTTAGCAAAAATATGGCGTGTCCAGCGATTAGCTTCACGTGGGTTCTTGGGGACTTCTAGCCACGCGGCGGAATTAGGAAATTTACCCTTGGGCTGACCGCTGTTGGCAAGCAGGTCTATTTTTCCATCTCTGTTTACATCGGCTTTCAGTACGCCGTGAATACCGATGATTTCATCCTCGGCAATGCGAGCTTTCCAAGGAATTCCGGTTGGGTTTTTGTTAGGTTGCTCAAACCATACAATCAAGCCCGGTTTGTAACGTGCGCCAATAAAATCAGCATCTCCATCACCGTCCACATCAAAGGTTTCTCCGTGGATAAAGGTGTGGCTTTTATCGTTTCCTATGACGACTTCTTTCCAAGTGGGTGCTACATGTAATCTAGTTTTTCCACCAGCGCTACTGATAATATCTATTTTACCATCACCCGTGAAATCTTCTGCTACAGCTACATTGCACCGCAGACCTTCCCACACCAAGTGTTTCTTCCACTGGCCTTTTATTTCAGCGGCGCTGTAGAACGGATAAATTAGAGTTAATGTGATTAAGGCGATTCGTTTCATTTTAATTTGTATGTTTGCGGGTGTGGTCAAATAACAATTTCATTTCTCTTAATAGGGGTCTATGTGAAGCAGATCGGGCAAGGTTTGTAATTTCATTAGGGTCTTTCTGGTAGTCATATAGTTCTACTCCATGTTTGCCTTCGTTCCACTCGGTATAACGGTAGCGTGTGGTCCGAATAGACCGCCCCAAAGGCTTAATTTTGCCCGTTATGCCGGGGAGTCGAGGTCGAATGCGAGTGGTGCTAAAAGCAGCTCTTCGGACGCTATGTTTTGGGTTTCTCAATACAGGCACTAAGCTTTGGCCTTTTAAATGGTTTGGCTTTGGTAAATTGCAGAGTTCAGTAAGTGTTGGATAAAGGTCAACGAGTTCAGTTAAAGAGGTGCTGGTTTGGCCAGCATTTTTCATTTTAGGAACGGAAATAATTAATGGCACTCTAGTGCTGCCTTCAAAGAGGTCGCTCTTCTGCCAGAGGCCATGGTGACCTAAATGATAGCCATGATCACTAAGGAAAACGACAATCGTATTGTCCCTTAACTTCAGTGCATCGAGTCCGTCGAGTATTCGACCTAAACATGCGTCCATGAGAGTGGTAGAAGCATAGTAGGCTTGTATAATTTCTTTTCGTTGTTCAAGTACGAGCTCGCGTTGGTTGGGTCGGTCAGGGAGAGCGGCAGGCGGTATGTCGTCGCGATCGCCGGGAATTTCGAGCACCGGGTTAATTTTATCCAGTGGATAGTGTTTAGCATGATGAGTCGGGGCGACGTAGGGTGTATGTGGTCGATAAAATCCAACAGCTAAGAAGAAGGGCTTGCCGGTTTTTTTAGGATGGTGCTCCTGCATAAATTTTACTGCTTCAAGAGCAGCTTTTCCATCAGTATGCTCTTCGTCTTTGCTATTGAGTAAAAGCCAACTCATGGTTCCGCCGTATTGACCTTTCTTCAGAGTGATAACCTCATCTTGGCGAGTGCGATCAATTCCAATTGGGTTAATGACTTTGTTCCAAGATGCTTTATCATCTACTCCATCAGTGCCAATTTGGAGAGGGACGCCATAATGATAGATTTTTCCAATGCGGGCGGCAAAGTAGCCATGGTTAATGAAATGTTGCGATAGGGAAGCGATATTCGGGTTCTTATCGCGAAAGTGGCCGGCGTTTGAGAGAACACCGGTTTGTTCGGGATAAAGCCCTGTCATAAAAGATGACCTACTTGGATTGCATACAGGATATTGACAGTAGGCCTTGTCAAAGCGCAGGCCGCGTTTTGCCAGTCGATCTACATTAGGTGAATGCACCAGAGGATGGCCGTAACAACCCAAGTCGGCGTTCAGGTCATCTACAGCTATCATTAAGATGTTGGGTTTTTCGGCAGCTGGAACCACAATTTTAAGGAGGAATAAAATTAAGCAAATAAGGGGTCTCAAATACATGTGCTTTTGACAATACCGTGAAATTTAGCCAAATGGGAGAATGTTTTTATTTACTTTTTTAGTGTGTTTATCCATCGTCCGCCCGTCTGTTGGCGGGCGTAGAGTATGGCAAAAGGTAGAAAGTACGTTTGGAATAACATCCACTTAGGTAACACTTTTTCTTTGGGGTTAATTCTCTTTGGCTCTGTGGTTGGGTTGCCTCTTTTTATTTGGAAATTCGGTGGAGATATCAACCATTGGTGGGTTCATATTCTATTGGCATTTTTTCTTTTTGTCATTTCGGGTATGGGAATTACTTTCGGTTACCACCGACTTCTTTCGCATCGTGCCTTCAAAACTAAATGGCCAGTTAAATTGTTTTCCCTGATCGGAGGGGCTACTGCCATGCAGGATTCAGCATTGACTTGGAGTTCAGATCACCGCCGGCACCATAAGCATGTGGATCATGAAGATGACCCCTACAATATCCAAAAAGGTTTCTGGCATGCTCACATAGGATGGATTTTGTTTAAGGAGAAATCCTATCCGGATTTAAATAATGTGAAAGATTTGCAGGCGGATAAAATAGTTATGTGGCAGCATCGTTGGTGGATTGTAATAGCCCTGTTAGTTGGCTTCGCTTTACCTGCTTGTGTTGGTTGGATGGTTGAAAAATCATGGCAAGGTGTTGTGCTTGGTCTTTTGCTTGGGGGAATGTTTCGTTTAACTGCGGTTCATCACAGTACTTTTTTTATTAATAGTTTATGTCACTGTATGGGAACCCAACCCTACTCGTCTTCCCATTCTGCGAAGGATTCTTGGTTTATGGCGCTTTTGACATTTGGTGAAGGATATCACAACTATCACCATGAGTTTCAGCATGATTATCGGAATGGAGTGAAACCGTGGCAATTTGATCCCACTAAATGGGCTGCTTGGCTCTTAAGTAAGGTGGGGTTGGCCTCTGATTTACGTCGTGTGCCTGACGAGAAGATCATGCTTGCGGAAATACGCCAAAAGCAGAAGCAGTTAAGTGAGAGGCTTTCCAATACGCCTCGACCGGTTTGTGAAAATGCCCAAGCGCTCTTTGCTGAGGCAGGTGAGAAGCTTCAAGCTGCCGCAGAGTCATGGGAGCGCGCCAAGAATGAATACGCAAAAGCCGCGCAAAAGAAGATTAACCTCACCAAGGAACAGCTTGCCGAATTGCGCGCCCAGTTTGAAGTAGCGGTTACTGAGTTGCGTGAGGCCATTCAGCAATGGCACGCTGCTCACCAGCAATTGGCTGGTCAGTTGGCTTGACGCTTATAAATACTTCTCGCTTTAGGTTTTTTTTACCTATAGAAGTCCCCTGTTGGTTTTATTCATTTTTTTAGTGGATAAAACCAATACCCGACCGACGCATATTTGGCGGGCTTTTGCTGTGAAAAAGCTCATATCCTACATTCTACTGGCCCTGGCTTTTGTCGGGGGAACTATTTTAGCCCAAGAATCTTCCGAATCTGTTAATAGCGATACGGTCGTAGCAGAAGAGCCCTCTGGCGATTCCTCCGCAGCAGAAGAGCCACCTTCCCCTGTTGATTCGGCGATAGGAGCGGCAAATACTTCATGGATCATGACCGCTACTGCATTGGTGTTGTTTATGACTCTTCCCGGACTCGCATTATTTTATGGCGGTCTGGTTCACAAAAAGAATGTCCTCTCAGTGCTAATGCATTGCTTTGCAATAGCCTGTGTCATGAGTGTGGTCTGGTTAGTTGCCGGTTATTCTTTGGCCGGGTTTAAGGGTGGTAATGATTGGGTTGGAGGCTTATCAGCATTCTTTGGTAAGGGTCTTACAAAAGCTGACTCAGCAGGAACTGATATTCCAGATATTTTGACTTTTGCTTTTCAGATGACATTTTTCATCATTACTCCAGCACTGGTCGTTGGGGCCTTCGTTGAGAGGGTTAAGTTTTCAGCAGTTATACTCTTTGCGGTTTTCTGGGGACTCTTTTGTTATGCTCCGATCTGTAATATGGTTTGGAATGGAGGGTTGTTGTTTAATGAGAACGAAGAGTCAGGCGAAGTTGTAACAAACTGGCTCATGGGAGAAAATGAAGGGGTTATAGACCTAGCCGGAGGCGTTGTTGTTCATATCACAGCCGGTGTCGCAGCTCTCGTTTTTTGTATAATGGTAGGACCTCGTAAAGAGACGTTCCCGCCGCATAACCTTGCAATGACTCTGACAGGTACCTGCATGCTGTGGGTCGGTTGGTTTGGATTCAATGGTGGAAGTGGATTGGCAGCTAATGGTGCCGGATCCATGTCCATCGTGGTGACTCATATTTCAGCAGCTACCGCAGCGCTGACATGGATGCTCATTGATGTTGCTGCCACAAAGAAACCAACGGTACTTGGCATCTGTACTGGTGCGATTGCCGGGCTTGCGGCCATCACGCCCGCTGCTGGAGTCGCCGGCCCCATCGGAGCTCTGATTATTGGAGTCGCGTCTGGTGCAATTTGCTGGTACTTCTCAATCAAGGTTAAAAACCATTTTGGCTATGATGATTCACTCGATGTTGTTGGGGTTCACGGAGTCGGTGGACTCGTTGGAACCCTCCTCGCGGCAGTAGTTGCCGTTGGTGCTTTGCAGGGAACTCAAAATAATGTTGGTGAGGATTATAATATGTTCGCTCAGCTAGTAACTCAGGTTAAAGGTTCAATTTTTGCTGTGGTTTTCACAGCTGTTGTTACAATTACCATACTTAAGATTATTGATATGACGGTTGGCCTAAGAGTCAGTGAGGCAGATGAGAGACTTGGGTTGGATCAATCAGCTCATGGAGAAACGGCTTATAACGATTAGACTATAATAAGGACAATTAAATGAAGAAAATTGAAGCAATTGTTAAACCCTTCAAATTGGAGGAAGTAAAGGATGCCTTGGCCGAGGTCGGTGTGGTAGGCATGTCTGTCAGTGAGGTTAAAGGCTTCGGTCGTCAAAAAGGGCACACAGAAATTTATCGTGGCAGTGAATATACGGTCGATTTCCTCCCCAAGGTGAAGATCGAAACTGTGGTGGCTGACGATACTGTGGATGATGCCATCAAAGCTATTACCAAAGCAGCGGGCACTGGTAAAATCGGAGATGGAAAAATCTTTGTGCTCCCGATTGAGCAGGCCATTCGTATTCGCACTGGCGAAAGCGGCGGAGAAGCAATTTAGTTTGTTAGTTTTGGTGCGCCTGTACTTGTATTGTATATAAACAGGCGTTTTTATTCAAAAAGTCTATTGGGGGGCTTGACCGTTGAGTCGGGGTTTGTTCAGCTATTAAGACCGTTACCCAACGCTTACAAATGGCGTAATGTCTATTCTAGATCATTATGAAGCTGCTCGCAAAGAGTTACTGGATTTGGGGTTGCGTAATTCATTGTTGAATTATCGCCACTCATCTGCCCGCGGTGTTCGCGTGCAGGGAGAATCTTCTTTAAACATTTATCATCTTCTCGTTCTTAACGAGAAGGAAATGACCTTTGTTCCACGAAAAGGGTTAGAGGTTGATCTTTCACCTCATCTTACCAATGCCCGTAGACGTCTGGAAGATTTACCCAAATGGCCAAAGAAAGGATTGTTGGACAAGGATTTGGCTGCCCACCTTAAGACTGTGAGTAATTCTACGGGAAAGGTTCTCAATGCGGTGATGAGCCTCTCGCAGCGGGTGGAAATTGCTATTGACCGGGCCGTAACTGAGGATAATGAGGCGGCCGGTCGGCAATTACTAGATGAAGTTGAATTTGCAATTCATCAGGCAGAGTCAGTTCACTGTCGGGTGCAGCGTGCGCGCGAGATTTTAAAGCGACCGCTGGCTCCCGAAAAAGTTCGGATTCTATCAGAGTCGCTAGAGCGGGAAATTGATATTTTGGCTCATGAACATCTGGTTCGGGTAGATGATGCTGCAGCGGGAGGGGCGTTACGAAAGGAATGGCTTAAACCATTAAGTGAGCAAGAGCTTAGCGATACCCGCCTACAGACTAATGACACGGACCGGAGACTTCAACGTCGGTTGCTGAATACCGAGCGCTCGGCTCGTACCTACATCGAAGAGCGTGGGGTGAATGTACTTTATCTTGCACTGGGTATGTTGCATTGGCGAGATGCGGATGATCCCAAGCGCGAGCTCAAGGCACCGCTACTCTTGGTGCCGGTAAAACTCCAGCGTGCGGCTGTGCGGGAGCGTTATAAACTTTCCTACACCGGCGATCATATTGAAGAGAATCTTTCTCTGGCATTTAAACTGAAACAGGATTTTGCGGCTGAGTTACCGCCATTCCCTGAGATTGAAGACATGGATCCCAAGGCTTACTTCGAGGCGGTAAGGCAGTCGGTTTCTGGCCTGCCAAATTGGGAGGTGGTTGATGATGAGATTTATCTCGGCTTTTTCTCATTCACCAAGCTGATGATGTATCGGGATTTGGATTGTGCTTGTTGGCCTAAAGAGGAACAGCCCACGGAGCATCCCTTACTTAAGGCCGTGTTGGCCGATGGTTTCAATGAATCTGGTTCGGCGTATGAGGATGAGACGCTATTGGATGACCATTTACCGCCAGAAGAGTCGCATCAGGTAGTCGATGCAGACGGCTCGCAGCTGACCGCGATACTCGATGTGAAAGATGGGCGTAATATGGTCATCCAAGGCCCTCCAGGCACCGGGAAATCCCAGACTATTACCAATCTGGTGGCACAGGCATTAGGGCAGGGTAAGCGGGTGCTTTTCGTCGCAGAGAAAATGGCTGCCCTTGAGGTGGTAAAGCGTCGTTTGGATACAGTTGGATTGGGAGATGCCTGTTTGGAAATTCATAGCCACAATGCCAACAAGAAAGGGATGATTGATGAGTTGAAACGGACACTTGGGCAGGGGCGAGTGATTGAGCAGGCTGAGGCCAAATCCGATATGGAATTATTGGGCAGTATTCGAGGCAAGCTCAATGAGTATGCACGCGCAGTTAATGAACCGCTCGCGCAAACTGGATACAGTGCTTATGAGATCTTTGGCGAACTCATTCATCAACAAAGACAGCTAAAAGATGTAACCGATCAACCTCGTTTGCAGTCTTTGGTCGATGGTTTGCGAGATTTAGATACAATTCTTAATTGTACCCGCGCGCAACTAGAGGAGCGTACAGTTGCAGTTGGCCGCCTGCAAAAGCATTTGAAAACTTATGGGCAACCCGTAAAACATCCCTTTCGTGGCTCGAAGATAGGCATGATAATGCCTTCTGATCGGGACCGGTTAAAGGATGAATTGTTGCGGGCTCTGGATTCGGTTCATGCTCTAACGAACTCAGTGAATGCATTGCACGCAGAGTTGGGTTTTGGGAATAACAGCAACTGGTCGGACGCACAGTGTTTGATTCGCATGGCTCACTTGGCAGAGGGAGCTCCTGATTTGCGGGGTATTCAACTTCGTAGTCGAAACTGGGACGAGGAAATTCAGGCGCTGGGTGATCTTCTCAAAACCGGGCAAGAACATTCTGACCTGAAAGCTAAACATCAGGAAACCTTGATTCCTGAGGCCTGGGGTCGTGATGTGCTTGTGCCTCGGGCTGCGATCGTGGAGCACGGGGAAAAATGGTATAAGTTTATCATTGGCGATTACCGTCGTGCCCGTACAGAAATTCGCGCGCTCTGTAGGGCTGGCCAAGCACCAAAGGAGCCGATGGCATTACTCAAGCTGACCGACGCCATTATGACTGAAGCTCGGCTCAAAAAGGAAATAGCCGAAAAACAGTCTATTGCTGAGGACACCTTTGGGCGTCAGTGGCGTGGCGTGGAGTCAGATTGGGGTAAACTGGATGTCGTTTGCAAATTCGTGGAACAACTTAGATCGGCCGTGCGTGCTGGGGATGTGGATGATGCGCTAGTCAATTATTTGGAATCCGATTCAGACACACTTCCTTTGCCTGGTTTAGTGAAGGCGATCGAAGAAACACACGTGTCCTGGCAAGAACAGATGCAGCGATTGTTTGAGTTTTTACAAATAGAGGAAGGCATGCAAAAGGATTGGATTAAGCAATGGTCTTTTGATGAACAAATACGCAAGTTGGAGGCGATGATAAGTGGGTTTGAGCGCGTGGATGAGCAGGTAGTCTACAACCAGATTACTGAACCTCTCAAAGAAGCGGGCTTGAATTGGGTTGTTGAAGGGGCCTTCCAATGGGAGTCGGCACCTCAGCATTTGGTGCACTGGTTTCGTAACGCTTGGTTTGAAAGGATGTTGCATGAACTTCTTGATTCACGTGAATCGCTACGACGTTTTAATCAAACGGCTCATGCGCAGGATATTTTTCGGTTTCGTGAGTTAGATCAATTACTCTTTCTCTTTAACCGTATTCGTTTGGCTGCCCGCCATTGGGAAGGATTACCTTCAATGGTGGGCAATGGCCAGTTGGGGATTTTAATGCGTGAATTCGAAAAGCGTGTCCGGCATTTACCGATCCGTAAACTAATCACGCGAACCGGTCGTGCCATGCAGGCGATCAAACCTGTGTTTATGATGAGCCCCATGTCCATAGCCAGTTTTCTGCCGCCGGGTTCGGTTCATTTCGATCTGGTGATTTTTGATGAGGCCAGTCAGGTCAAACCGGTGGATGCATTGGGGGCGATACTCCGGGGTAAACAGCTTGTTGTTGTGGGTGACAGCAAGCAGATGCCACCTACCCGGTTTTTTGATTCGCTAGGAGGAGGAGAAGATCTAGATGATGAAGACAATCGGTTGGCGGATTTGGAAAGTATTTTGGGTACGATGACCGGTCAGCGTGCACCGCAACGAATGTTGCGGTGGCACTACCGGAGTCGTCATGAATCATTGATCGCCGTTTCCAATCAGGAATTTTATGATGGTAATCTAGTTTTATTTCCGAATTTCAATCCCAAGGATCCGACTTTAGGAATCAAATATCATTATTTGCCTGATACGATCTACGAACGTGGTGCCACCAGTTCCAACCCGTTAGAGGCAAGAGCGGTGGCTGAAGCTGTATTTCGCCATGCACGTGAATGCCCCGAATTATCTCTTGGTGTAGCGGCCTTTAGTGTCAAGCAAATGCAGGCAGTATATGATGAAGTAGAACGAATGCGAATGGAGGATAACTCTTGTGAGGAGTTCTTTGGGGCACACGAGCATGAGCCGTTCTTTGTAAAGAATCTTGAAAACGTACAAGGTGATGAGCGGGATGTAATTTTTATCAGCGTTGGCTATGGGCGGGACAAGGACCGGAAGGTGTCAATGAATTTTGGGCCACTGAATAGCGACGGCGGTGAACGTCGATTAAATGTGTTAATCACCCGGTCGCGTCGTCGGTGTGAGATATTTACCAACCTGCGTGCACTGGATATTGATATGAACCGGACTTCAGCCCGAGGCGTGGGTGTTTTCAGAGCGTATCTGCAATATGCTCAGACCGGGGTGTTGGAGACCGATTCGGAGTTATCTCATTCGGTTGTTAGCACACTCTTTGAGGAGGAGGTGGCAGAGTTTCTTCGGCAGGCGGGCTATCAAGTGCAAATGAAAGTGGGGGCAGCTGGATTCTTCATTGATTTAGCGGTGTTTGATACCAATAAATCCGGCGCATACCTACTGGGGATCGAATGCGACGGACCGGAATATAATCGTGCCCGTACTGCACGTGATCGGGACCGGCTGCGCCAGCAGGTTTTGGA
>CETG01074599.1_pt1 | contig 11498 bp, 10 predicted proteins | sample 361471 | NCBI WGS metagenome assembly CETG01 (sample SAMEA2622696, study PRJEB7988) | marine metagenome | isolation source: saline water (ENVO:00002010), including | reverse complement strand
CATCATTTTTAACAGAACTTAATTTAAATAAAAATATTAAATCACACGTTAATCAGGAAAAAAACATTGCACCCTTAGTTAAATTATTAAATTTAGCATCTTGGCATGACTGTTTTTTTTAACGTCCTAAAAAAACTAAATATAGATTTTAAACTCACTCTATTAAAAATAATTTTATAAAACGTTCTTATAATAGTTACCCATGATTTCTTCGCCAATGATTGTTAGTTTGGTATTTTAAAAGGTATAGTATAATCAGTACTAATTATTTATTAAGATAAATACAAATAAAATCTTTTGCAAGCAACATGAAAACACTTATTATTTTTGTAAAAAAAAAATTAAACTCAGAATTTAATCGCTCTGTTTTAAAATTAGTCACCGGAACAGGACTGGCACAACTCATCGCAATAGCCGTATCCCCCCTATTAACGCGCCTATATACACCCGAACATTTTGGACAATATGGATTATACTTAAGTATTGTAGCAATAATAACTGTCGGTGTTTCAGGACAGTACGAACATGCTTTAATGCTTCCCAAATCTCACCGAAAAGCCAGTCAACTATTAGCTTTATGTTTACTACTAACATTTAGTTTTTCAATATTAGTTAGTTTAGGTATTTACATCTATCAACTCGCTTTTTCACATATTATACCACTTGAAAATTGGATATATATTCTTCCAATAAGTAGTTTATTAACAGGAATTTTTAATAGTCTTACATCTTGGACCAATCGTTTAAAGCAATACAAAGTACTTTCGCTTGTTACAGTTATACAACGATTAAGCTCAAGTCTTATCCAGTTATTAACGCCATTATTACTAATTTCTAGCGTATGGGGGTTAATTATAGGGCAGATAACTGGCCTTTTAATTACATGTGTGAGTATTGGAATACTGGCTTATAAAAAAAAACATTATTTTATCAAAACATGGAATTTATTTTCCATCAAAAAACTTGCCAAGGAATATAAAAATTTCCCTCAATTCTCAACGGTATCAGCCTGGCTAAATACCTTATCCCTAGAAATACCAGTATTACTATTATCATTTTATTTTGAAGCAAAAGAAGTAGGTTATTATATTTTAGCTAAACAAGTCGTTCAATTGCCAATGAGTATAATCGGGCAAAGTGTTGGAAAAGTATTTTTTCAACAGGCTAGTGCAGTTCGACATAATACCAAACAATTATCACAAATTTTTATTTCAACAATTAAAAAGTTATTTATGATTGGAATTATTCCAATGACTATTTTAGTTTTCTGGGGAGATCATTTATTTGTTTTTGTTTTTGGAAAAGATTGGAAAACAGCGGGAATTGTCGCTCAGATTTTAGCACCTTGGTTATTTTTCTTTTTTATTATCTCTCCAGTCTCAAGTATGTATAGTTTATTAAATAAATTAAAAACATCTACTTTACATCAAATATTTATTTTATCGTCACGTATTATAATTATATTGATAGGTTGTATTATCTTCAAAAACTTTTACATAACTATGTTCTTACTATCATTAAATAATTTAATATTAAATATCTTAAACATTATTTATTTTAGTTATACTATTAAAAAAAAATTAAATATGTTAAATTAAAATTTGATGAAATTAGGTTTCACAGGCGATATAAGTATTACAGGTATTTTTGCTGATAAGCTCCATAAACAAGAAGAAATATTTAGTGACAAACTTTTAAACACTTTCAAATCATGTGACAATGTTATTTGTAACTTAGAAGGACCTACTACTAAAGCCCCCAATATACATTCTCCAAATGCCCATGTTGTTTCCCCAAAAAACACATTAGAATATTTATCAAAAAGAAATTTATCCGTATTTAATTTAGCTAATAATCATATATTTGATTGTGATAAAATAGGTTTAATTGACACGATTGAAGCAATAACAAAGCAAAAAAGACTTTTCTTTGGTGCAGGAAAAAATATTAATGAAGCATCGAACTATTTATCTATTACTCACAACAATATAAAAGTTGCTTTAATTGGAATTGGCCAAGGTCATAATGCTTTAAATAATGAAATGGGTATCTTTGGTGAAGATAAATTGGACATACTTAAAAAAACAATCAGTAATGCTAGAAGATCTAATGATTGGATAATTTTAAATTATCATGGAGGTGAAGAATTCACACTTTACCCTATGCCTAAAAGAAAAAAGCAATTAATTAAATATCTCAACTTGGGCGTAGATATTATAGTATCGCATCATTCTCACACATTTCAAGGGTTTGAAGTGTATGGAAAAAAGACTATTTTCTATTCATTAGGCAATTTTATTTTTGATATTCATCATCACTCCAAACACCCTAATTGTAATTTTAGTGCACTATTATGTATAGAGTTTAGTAAAACGACCTATAAGTTTTCATTTGAACCTATTTTTATAAACAAACAAAAAGGTATATTAGAAGATTGCCCTGCTTTTTTATCTGAAATAAAGAGAAGATCTAATTTTACAAATTATATATATAAATGGCAAAAAGATTGTTTTAGATTAGCCTTTAAAAACTATTTTAATAATAGTCCAAATAAACCAATCCGAAATTTTTTAAAAAGATATAAAATAATGAAGTTTATCTATTATATACTTATATGTCCTTTATATCTAAAATATAAAAATTATAGACCAATAATTTTGAGTGGGTTACTATATTATATAAAAAATACATTAGCTTTCAATTTTAATGAGTTAAAAATAAAAAATGATAAACCTAACTTTTAACAGAGCTTTTGACTGGACAACAAAAAAGAATATCTGGGTAAAAGGTGTTGTTTTTGACAAAAAAAATAATTGTTTGCAAAACGAAACTCTTATTGAATATTTTTCTTACGTTACCAATGAACTTGAGTTTAAAAACACATTAAAACAACTAAATGGATTCTTTTCAGTAGTCATTAAAACCAATGATTGCATCTTTGCTGCCGTTGATTACACCCGGTCTCACCCATTATTTTATTCTAAAGAGCACCAATGGATTGGGGACGATCCAAAATCATTAACCAAAACAAAGCATATTGAAAAAGACCCCGTCTCAGTTCTTGAGCTGTCTGCCACAGGCTATGTGACAGGTTCAGATACTACTTATAAAGATATTAAGCAAGTTCAAGCTGGAGAGTATCTAGTGTTTAAAGACTCCAAGATTAAAACAAAATCTTATTACAAGTATCTTCATACAGATTTTATTAACTATAATCAGGAGAACGCCTTAGATGCATTAGACAAAAGTATAACAAATGCAATCAAGCGGCTCGTAACTTACGCAAATGGACGACAATTAGTTCTACCATTAAGTGGTGGCTTTGATTCACGCCTTATTGCGTTAAAAGTAAAGGAATTAGATTATAAAAATATCCTATGTTTTTCATATGGGAAAAAAAATAACTGGGAATCTCAAGTTTCTGAAAAAGTTGCAACTAAATTAGGATTTAATTGGACGTTTATAGATTACAAACCTATTATAAAATCACTATATCAAAGTACAGATATGATAAAATACAGTCACTTTGCACATCGTACTGTATCATTCCCTCACATTCAAGATTATTTTGCAGTCCATCAATTAAAAGAAAGAACTTTAATAGAAAATAATGCTATATTTATTCCAGGACATAGTGCAGATTTTTTAGCAGGTAGCCATTTAAGTAATTTAGAATTACATAATTCATCTTTAACACAAGCACAAATAACAAAAAGAATATTAAATAACCACTATGTTTTATTTAAGTTAACTAAAAAACAAAAGGACATCTATTCGCAAAAAATAATTGCAACACTCCCATCACAAGCCAAATCTGGTGATACATCTTCACAATTAGATCATTGGAATTGGCGTGAGCGCCAAGCTAAATTTATTGTAAACGCCTGCAGAGTCTATGAGTTTTTTGGCTATCAATGGCATTGCCCGTTGTGGGATACAGAAATCATGGAATATTTTCAAAAATTACCACTAAAATATAGAAAAGAAAAGTGGTTGTACAATTATTATGTTGATCAATTAGAACCTAAACTAGCCCAAAAAGAACCAGAAAAAAAAAGCTACTTACGTACATACCTCAGCACAACAATAAATACTATGTTTGATGACTCAATATATTTTCACATTTTAAAACTCTATAGAGATCAAAAAAACCGTTTATGTTTTAATAAATTGATTCCCTTACATTTAAAAAAGCTATATTATAAAAAAGGTTATAAAAATACGAATGGAGTACTCATAGCACATGTAATCGAAAATTTTTTAAAAGAATATGGATAAATTGAACTTTATAAAATAAGTTTCAAAAAAGTTTTTTATGGAATTAAAAAATGAAAATTAAAATAAAACTTATTCTTAAAGCAATCAAAAATATTCATGACTTGCCAAAAATCAAACAGCCAAAAATAAGTCCTACAATACGAGCTAAAAATATCAATAAAGAAGACCATCAAACTATTATTAATTGGGAAGAATTTAACATAGAAAAAATTTGGCATATTTTAAGAGGCACTGAAATGTGGCTTGATACCATTCAGATACCTAATAATATTTTTCCATTTCATACAAGAATCAGGTTTTTTTTAAAGGATACATGAGCTGAAATGGTCTGTTTATTGCGGCATTTAAAAATACACATAACTTAAATGAGTAAAATCATATTAGTAGGCAAAATATTTTGTAAAGTCTGGTTAAAGATCATGAGAAAAGTGTTTTTATTTGATGTTAGATTTCTTTTTGAAATAAGCTCTGTTAATTTTAGGCCTTTTTATTCAAAAGAATGTAAGGTTGTCAAAGCATCTAAAAGTAACATAAAAGATGTTTTGCAGTTCCAAGATGAGAGATATGTTCGGATTTTTTTAAGATTTTTGGATGAAAATGATGAGGGGTATCTGGGATATATTAATAATAAGTGTATCCACAGGCAGTGGATACAACAAAATAAGGTAGTTAGTTTTAGTCCTGTTTACAAATATAAGTTGAAAAGTGATGAGCTGTATTGTCACTATGTAGAAACAGCTTCAGAGGTAAGAGGGCAGGGTATTTCAAAAATAGTTCTATCGCATATTGCGTTAAAGCATTCAAATAAAAAGATATTATTAGTTATTCAAAAAAATAACGTGAGTTCCATTAAGTTTTGTCAGGGTATTGGTGGTAAAAAAATAAAAAAAATATTTTCAATTATGATTTTAGGAATAAATTTTTCATTTCAAAAAAATATATCAAAAAATATAAATTACATCTAAAATAGATTATCATGAAAAACTACCTTAATACATTTATATCACAACACCATATCCCAATTGGATTAGGGGACGCTTCTCAAACGATCAATAAAAGTCAATTAAATGACTATATCACCTCATTCAGCAACACATTAATTCAAAAAAATAAATTTGATAAACAACAACCATCTATTGCAATTCTACTTGATCGTGAAAATACTTACTTTGTTAGCATGTTCGCAACATGGTCTATTGGTGGTTATTTCATACCGCTTAATACAACATGGCCCGAACATCGTATTTTAGAAATTTTATCCCATGCAAATCCAGACCTTGTTATTTGTCATAAAAACAGCTGGTATAAAAATGATAACGCAATTTATATTGAAGATATTATTATTGAAAATAAGCCCATTGATAATAAAGAAATTTTTTCAACTAAGCAGACTGACTTGGCTTATATTATCTACACATCTGGTTCAACAGGCGAACCCAAAGGGGTCTGCATCACATATGAAGCTTACAGCGCATACATTGAATGGACTAAAAGATATTTTAATAGCTATAAACAAAATAAAGCTTTATTAATTACCGCGGAGTTAACCTTTGATATTACGATGGGAGATATCGCATTTGCACTTGCTTTTGGAACAGCTATCTTTGTATCTCCAGACCCTAAAAATATATTTACTCACCTTAAAATGATTCAAGCACATAAAATTGATACATTTTATTCGGTACCAACAACACATCAATTATTATTTTCATTTGTGAAACAAAAAAGAAACCTAGATATTTCAAGTATCTCGTTAATTTTATCTGGTGGAGAATCATTTAGTCCAGCGCTCCCTAAATTAATTAAAACATTATTACCAGAGGCTCACTTTTACAATGTTTATGGGCCTACTGAAGTAACCATTAATTGCGTTGCCTGTCGCTTGGACAATCAACTGGACTCACTAAACCAATACGGGGTTCCTATTGGAAAACCATTTGATCATCTAAACGCTATCATTATTGATAAAGACAATCAAATCATTACAACAGATAGTTCTACTGGGCAACTATGTATCAACGGTATCCAAACAATGAAAGGTTATCTTAATGATGAACACCTAACGAAAAATTCCTTTATTACAATTAATAATAAACTGTATTACAAAACAGGTGATCTTGTCCAAAAAAATAAAAAAAATCATTTATTATATATTTTTGGTCGAATCGATGATCTTGTCAAAATAAAAGGATATCGAATTAATCCAAATGAAATTACAACTATCTTATTAGAAAATGAGCAGATTAGTGCTGCTACTACTATATTAATTGAAGAAGAAACACCTTACTTTATTAGCTTTATTAAAGGTCCTAATTCACTTGAAAATCAACTATTTAAAAATATTTCGGAAAAACTTCCTACATACATGCATCCCAAACAACTCATATTTCTTTCAGAATTCCCACTTAATAATTCCGGTAAAATCGATAAATCCGCATTACTAAAAATAGTTAAACAATGAATACAGATCAACTATTATCCTCGATACAACCCATTATCGCAGATTGCTTGCAAATGAATAAAAATACTATTACTGACCAGCTCTCTATGGACAATACACCAAATTGGGATTCCATAGGATTAATTAATATCATTACTTCTTTAGAACATCATCTATCTATTGAAATTGATTTAGAGGATGCAGAAAAAATGACATCTATTAAAGCGATATTAGAATTACTCAATACAAAGTATATATCTACTCCATGATTAAAAAATTACTAAAGCCCATTCATTTAAATTTACAATATCGTAAACATTATTACATGAAAAAAATCATTCAAATGCTATATCCTTCATATTCCCTAGAAGACTTATTAAACCAAATGTCTAGAATGGGTCTAAAAAAGTCACAAACACTCTTTATACACTCCTCTTGGGATCAATTTATTAATTTTACAGGAAAACCAATACAGCTCATTAATGCAATATTAGATATATTAGGCCCCGATGGGACTCTAGCAATGCCTGCATATCCAAACTGGAATCTACAATTAGCAGAAAATCCTGTTTTTGATGTCAAAAAAACACCGTCAGCAGCTGGTTTATTAACTGAGTTTTTTCGGCGGCACCCCAATACTAAGCGTAGTATTAATTTAAATCATTCTGTTTGTGCAATTGGAAAACATGCTGATTTTTTAATCAAAGATCATCATTATTCTGAGACAAGCTGGGATACAAACTCCCCATATTATCGATTATCAGAAATAAATGGCATTATTATGGGGCTAGGGGTTGGCCATGATCTAAAAATAGCAACATGTTTACACTGTATCGACAGTTTATTAAAAGATGAAATTCCCTTTTTCTCTAATTTATTTCAAGAATCTGTAACTTATACATATATTGATCAATATAATAACCAAGGAAAGCATACGTTTATTCGTCGAAATCCAAATTCCAAAATAAACACAAAAAAAATATCTGCATATATGGATAAAACGTTACTTATTGAAAAAAAATTATCCAATTTAGATTTATATTCAATCCCAGCAAAATACTTAATTGATAAGTCTATCCAACTTGCTAAAAAGGGGATCACAATGTATACCTTACCCAAACCAAAAAAATCACTATTTTATCCGAGTAAATAATACAATGAACATGACTACAGCTACTATTTTAATAACTACCACAAAAAAACCACCCTCGGCTGTAATGGCTCGATCACCACACCTTAAAACAATCCCTATCCTAAAATAAACATAACTAAAAAAAGCTGGCTAAAGTTGAACAATACACTCCGATTAACCACATTATCCCTCCCCCAATTTAAGTAACTCACGATACAGATTATTACACTTTTCTAGCTCTGCATGTTTTCCACAACCAACTAGTTTCCCTTGATCTAAAACATAAATACAATCAAAATGCTTCACCGTACTAAGTCGATGTGCAACAACAATCAACGTAATTTTTCTATTTAAATTAGCAATACTCTCAGTAATATATGCTTGTGAAATAGAATCTAATAACGATGTAGCTTCATCTAAAATCAAAATTTCAGGTTCCTGATATAAGGCTCTAGCAATTGCAACGCGTTGTTGCTGCCCTCCGGATAATTGAATACCTTGATCACCTAAAAATGTATTAACACCCAGCTCTAATTCCTGAACAAAATCATCTAAGTAAGCCATCGTAATAACTCGTTTTAACTTATGCATATCAATATCATCAACACCCAATGCAATGTTACGAGCCAACGTATCATCTAAAACAGTCACCATCTGAGGAACATAACTAATTTTTGGCCAAAGTCCTTCAAATGACTCATACGTTTGTCCATCAACCATAAACTGTCCAGAATCGGGTCTTAAAAATGATAAAAACAAATCAATTAATGTACTTTTTCCTGAGCCTGATTTTCCAACAAAAGCAACCCTTTGATTGCGTTTAATATCAAATGATATAGAATGTAAAACCGGTTTTGTCGATTTATATCCAAACGATATCTGATTAAACGATAAAACATTAAACGAATCAATTATTGATATACAAGACTTATCTATTGTGAATGAAACTGTATCTTTAAATTTTAATTCTTTCATAATCACATCCAATGATACTGAATAATTTTCAATAGTAGATTTCGTTTGAACAAGTGCCCCAAAACAACTCAATAATCGACGCCCTACAACCGCATAAAAAATAAATAAAGTACCATAATCCTGTGGTTGATCTACCATTAAAACCAAAAAATAAACCGTTATCACTAAAAAACAAATAACAATATATTCCATCAAAATTCCAGGAAGCCCTTGCAAAAATTGGTTAACCTTAGTAGCGCCTGTAACGTTACTAATTGATTTAGCAATTAAAGATCGAAAATACACCTTTTTATTAAACAAATTAATCTCTTTAAATAATTGAAATGACTCCATTCCTAATGCATAAAAACCAGAAAATCCTTCCTCATAATCATGCCCCGCTTTACGTTGTCTTGCCTTTAAAAAAAAATAAATGAGCAGACCAAAAGTAGCAATGACAGCTAGCAAATATAATGAAAACAAAAATTGTTTCATCAATAAAATAGCTAGCAAAAATACTAACGTAATTAAATATGAATAAAAATGTAATAATAAACTTAATAAATGTGCCACCCTTGGAATACTCTGAGTTAAAATCTTCATCATATATTTTTGATTTTTTTTCAAAAATTCTATATATGACATATTAAGATAATATTGATATAACTGATTCATATTAAATCGAGCAACATCATTAGGAAATTTACTTAACCCATACGTCAGGCTTACATGTGTTACCGTTTTTAATGTATAAAGTAAAAAAAACACGAAAGAAATAACAATCACCAAAATAATCGGTTCCGTCCAACCAAAATAATCTATAATAGGGGTTAATTCTTGAATAGAAAAAATCCGATTTGGATCAATTACCACATTTAAATAAGGAATAATAAGCGAATACGTAAATGCTTCAATAAATCCAAAAACAATCATTAATATAAACAACAAAAAAAAGATCTTTTTTTGCTGAGATGTTAAGATACGTAAACTATCAATGTGTAATATTTTCTTTAAATAAATCAAACCATCCCTCAAAAATAATATTATACCTCAATAAACATACTTATAAACGTTCAACTGTATCATAATAATATTGTAAGACCATCAAAAATAATAAATGATAATGATATAATAGCCATAGGTTTCAAAAAAATTAAAATTTCAATTAACATGACAAGCTCTAATACACCATTAATAACAACAGCATCACAAACCATAACTCCAAAATTTAAAACAACGTTAGGCTGTAACGGGTCTATCAAAGAGCCTTATACCTGCATCGACAGTGACCTAGAAATTAATGCCATTCGCTTAATTCAGGACAAAACCGATATGTTTATCATTACCGTAGACACATTATTTGTTACCAATGACATGATTGGGGAAGTCATTACAACATTATCTCCAAACTATCATTTAAAAAAAGAACAATTTATGATAATTGCATCTCATACTCATTACGCCCCATTTTTAGATAAAACAAAACCCAACTTAGGTACTGTAGATCCTAAATATTATATATTTTTCATAAAAAAATTAGTCTCAATTGTTAAGATATTACTCGACCAAATACCGAAACCCGTTGATATATATTATTCTGAAACTGAAACGAACAACATTATGATAAGTCGTCGAAAAAAAACATGGATATTAAGAAAAAAAATAATCTTTCAAAAAATAATGACAAATTACCCTAATAATCTTAGCACTATAGATTCTAAACTACGGCTCATCAAATATTGTGATCCTCAATCAAAAAAAACTCTAGCGATAGCATGGAATATGGCTTGCCACCCCGTCATGTATCCCTCTTCTAACCATCTTACAAGCCATTTTCCTGCAGACATTCGAACCCACTTACGTAAAAAAGTTACAGCAATTCCCATTTTATTTTTACAAGGCTTTGCTGGAGATATCAAACCAAAAAATCATCTAAAAGCATTAACATTAAAAAATAAAATAAAAACAATTATCAACAAACAAGCTCCATTTCGAGACTTCACTAAGACAGCATACAAACATTGGATTCAATCTATAACTCAGACTCTTGATAAACTACTACCTAACTCAAAAAAAATAAAACCCACTTCATTAAACTTACAAACATATCAATGCTCATTAAAAGAAATATGGGATAGCCCATCAAATGATCAAATACTCACTGTAAAAGCTTTCTATTTAAATAAAAGCACCATTATATTAGGAATATCTGCAGAAATTGTATCCGCTTTTAGCATTAAACTAAAAACAATGTTTCCTAATATTACCATTATTCCAATAGGTTACATGGGCTCTGTATTTGGATATTGGCCAACTCAATCAATGCTTAAAGAAGGAGGCTATGAAGTAACAGGGTTTTTATCAGGATTTTCTATCAACGGGTCATTCAAAAATTCAGTTGAAACTTGCTTCGAAACAATGATTAAACGCGTAATGTTATAAAATATACCAAATCTTAATCAAACAATCCTAAACTTAATACCCATCAGGATTTTGCTTTTGCCATCGCCAACTATCCTCACACATTTTATTTAAACTAAGCGCCGCCTCCCAGCCCAAAAGATCCTTAGCTTTACGTGGATCTGCATAACATTCCGAAATATCCCCTGGACGCCGATCTTGAATCGTATAAGGTATTGATTGCCCCGAAGCTTGTTCAAATGCCCCCACAAGTTCCAAGACACTATACCCTTT
>CETG01191528.1_pt1 | contig 11499 bp, 9 predicted proteins | sample 361471 | NCBI WGS metagenome assembly CETG01 (sample SAMEA2622696, study PRJEB7988) | marine metagenome | isolation source: saline water (ENVO:00002010), including | reverse complement strand
TACCTAGAAACTGCTCTTTCCAATTCTAAAAGCAATGATGACATGGAATATGCAGAGTCTGTTCTTCTGTTCTCTTTGTTTATTGAGCACGTTTCCTTGTTTTCACAATTCTTGATAATAATGGCTTTTAATAAACATAGAAACATGCTTAAAGGTGTTTCTAATGTTGTAGAGGCAACATCAAAGGAAGAACAAATTCATGGTGACTTTGGAATAGATTTAATTAAAATTATTAAAGCTGAAAACCCAGATTGGTTTGACGCTGATTTTCAAGATAGAATTCAAGACATGTGTGAAAAAGCATATGAAGCTGAAAGTGGAATTATTGATTGGATTTTTGAGAAAGGTGAGTTGGACTTTTTACCTAAAAAACACATTAATGAATTTATTAAAGATAGATTCAATAGGTCTTTAGAGAGTATTGGTGTAGAAAAAATATTTGAAACTAACGAAGAAATTTTAAATGAAACAGAATGGTTTAACGATGAAATCATAGGTACAAAGCACGGAGACTTTTTTGTTAAACGGTCAATAAATTATAGTAAAAGAACGCAAAGTATAACGGGGGATGATCTTTTTTAAATATGGAAAACAGTATACAAAAACACAAATCTAATACTGATTCAGATAAATCAGTTGGAAGAGAAACATTAGTAAATGCACGAAAAAATGGTCTAATAGACCAGCAAAAAGAGAAGCCATTTGATTGGCTCACCGATCACAGTAGAAACTTTTTAGCTTCAGGTTACCTTGCCCCCGGAACATCTCCTGAACTAAGAATAAGAGAAATTGCCAACCGAGCACAGCAAATCTTAGGAATTGACGGATATGCAGACAAGTTTTACAATTACATGTCTCAAGGTTTCTTTTCTTTAGCTTCTCCAGTTTGGTCTAATTTTGGTAAAAAAAGAGGACTTCCAATAAGCTGTTTTGGGTCTAATATCGCTGACGATATGGGTAATATACTATATACTCAATCTGAGGTAGGTATGATGTCAAAATTAGGTGGAGGAACATCAGGTTATTTTGGTAATATTCGTCACAGAGGAGCTTCAGTTACAAATAACGGAGAGGCATCGGGAGCGGTTCATATTATGCAACTCTTTGAAACAATGGTTGATGTAGTTAGTCAGGGTTCTGTTCGTAGAGGTCGTTTTTCTCCTTATTTACCTGTTGAGCACAAAGACATACTAGAGTTTTTGGAAATAGGAACTGAAGGAAATCCTATTCAAGAGCTAACTCATGGAGTTTCAGTAACAGATAAGTGGATGGAAGAAATGATTGCCGGAGATTTAGACAAGAGAAACATATGGGCAAAAGTAATCCAAAGGAGAGGTGAAATTGGTTATCCATACATCTTCTTCAAAGACAAGGCAAATAATCGATCAGCAGATGTTTACCAAGATAAAAACCTGAAGATTAATGCTAGTAACTTATGTACAGAAATCATGCTTCCTTCAAATGATAAGTGGTCGTTTGTTTGTGTGCTTTCTTCATTAAATGTTCTTCATTATGATAAATGGAAAGATACCGATGCTGTAGAAACGATGGTTTATTTTCTTGACGCTGTAATTACTGAATTCACTCAAAAGCTTGAGCAATACAGAGACTCCGATGATTTGGATGATAAGCAGACGTTCTTATTTATGGAAAGAGCCTATAATTTTGCTAAAGAAAATAGAGCGTTAGGTTTAGGTGTTTTGGGATGGCATTCTCTTTTGCAGTCCAAAATGCTACCTTTCAATAGCCAAGAGGCATTTAATTTAAATAGTGAAATTTTCAAATTAATAAAACAGAAGTCTTATAAAGCATCTGAAGAATTAGCCGATATGTTTGGTGAGCCTGAAGTTTTAGAAGGTTACGGAAGAAGAAATGCTACCTTAAATGCAATTGCTCCAACTACTTCATCAGCATTTATTTTAGGTCAGGTTTCTCAAGGAATTGAACCAATTTGGTCGAATATTTATGTAAAGGATATTGCTAAAATAAAAACAACTATAAAAAACCCATTTTTGTTGCAATTATTGGAACAAAAAGGAAAGAATAATCAAGAAACCTGGAGAAGTATTAGAGATAAGGATGGTTCAGTTCAACATTTAGATTTTCTTTCTGAAACGGAAAAAGATGTTTTTAGAACCTATTCTGAAATTGATCAAATGGATATTGTATATCAAGCGGCTAACAGACAAAGTTATATTGATCAAGGGCAATCGGTTAACATAATTGTTCACCCTGAAATGCCTGCAAAGGAGATTAACAAAATTTACATTACAGCTTGGAAGTTAGGTCTTAAGTCCCTTTACTACCAACACAGTATGAATGCTGCTCAGAAATTTAAACAGAAAAAAGATTGTGCTAGCTGTGAGGCTTAGTATAAACTCCACTTTATCAAAAAAGCACATCTTTATGGTGTGCTTTTTTTAAAATGCACTGAATCCAGTAATATCTCTTCCTGTAATTAGCTCGTGTATTTCGTTTGTACCCTGGTAGGTGATAAGCGTTTCTAAATTAATCATGTGCCTCATTATTGGGTAATCGCTAGTGATTCCCATTCCTCCTAGAGTTTGCCTTGCCTGTTTGGCAATTTCTTGAGCTACTTTAACATTATTTCTTTTCGCCATTGATACCTGCTGAAAAGTACATTTATTACTATTCATTAATTTTCCTAATTGTAAACATAGCAATTGAGCTTTGGTTATTTCGGTAATCATATTAGTTAGTTTTTTTTGTATTAACTGATTGCTACCTATTGGTTTTCCAAATTGTATTCTCTCTTTTGAATATTGTAAAGCAGTTTCATAGCATTCCATAGCAATTCCAAGACTTCCCCATGCAACTGCATATCTTCCAATATTTAAACATTCGTAAGCATCTTTAATTGAACTACTTTTTTCTAACACTTGTTTTTTTGAAGTGACTGAGTTAGAAAAAACCAACTCTCCTGTTTTTGAAGATCTGAATGACCATTTATTATTTATAGTCGTTGTTGTATAGTTGGTTATATTTTTAGTTTCAATTATAATTCCTCTAACATTACCATTTTCATCTTTTACCCAGATAATTGCAATATCTGCAGTTTCAGCATTTCCAATCCACATTTTACTTCCATTAATAGAAATGTTATCTTCATTTTCAGTAAAATAGCTGTGCATTGAAGATGGATTTGATCCAAAATCTGGTTCGGTTAATCCAAAAGCTCCAAGTAATTCTCCAGTAGCTAATTTTGGCAAGTATTTTTGTTTTTGCTGCTCTGATCCAAATCTGAATATAGCATACATTACTAGTGAAGTTTGAATTGAGCTAATTACCCTTATTGAACTATCACCTCTTTCTAGTTCTTGCATCATTAGTCCAAATGATATATAGTCGGCACCAACGCCACCATATTTTTCGGGAATAATTAATCCAAAAGCACCAATTTTTGCCAATTCATCAATCAAATAAGTTGGTGTTTCTTCTTTTTGAAAATGTTCTTCAATTGTTGGCTTTACATATTTTTTTACCCAGTCTTTAGTAGCATTTCGAATTAATTTCTGCTCTTCATTAAAACTATCCTCTATATTGTAATAATCTGTTGTTGCACTCATAATTTTGTATTAAAAAAGGGTAAACTTTTGTTTACCCCATAAATCATTTAACTAATAATTTTTCTTTTTAAAACAATTATTCGAATGGGTAGTTTTATAAAGAAATTAGTCATTTTTAGATCAAAAATTTGTCCTGTTAATTACCAAAATTAGTACACTATTTAGAACGGATATTAATAAAAGAAAAATTGTGTCTTTAGAGTTGTTTTTTTGACAAAATATTGACAGAACTTCTTTATATTTAAGAATATGAATCTTGAAAAATACCGTTTAATACAAGATGAACTTTCTGATAATTTAGTTACTCAGGTTTACAATTCATTAGACAAAAAGCAAATAGGAGAGCTTTTTAAAAATTTAATGAATGATTTGGGAGAGTTGGATTATCATAACTTACCTGAAGTCTTTATAAAGTACTTTTCTGAAAATCAAAATTTTCCTGATTGGTTAGATTCAAAAAAAATTGATTTAGCTCAGTCCTTATTTGTGAAAATTGGACCTGAATATGCTACTTGTTTAATTTGTAGGGCTCTTCCTGTTGGTTATACCTCAGCAAATGTGGTAAAATTACTTTCTAACACAGGATATTTGTCATCAGATTTAAAAACGGGTACTGCCAAACGATTATTGGAAACTTCACAGTTCATCTTCAATGTGATGAGAAAAGATACGTTCGAGAAAGATTCAATTGGTGTTAAACATATTCTTAAAGTTCGATTTATTCATGGTATGATAAGGTACCATCTAAATAAACACAATTGGGATGAACGTTTACACGGTGCACCTATAAACCAGCAAGATATGTCTTTAACCATTCTTACTTTTAGTGTAGGTGCAATTTTAGGACTGGATAGATTAAAAATTTTTCTATCCGCAAAAGAAAAAGATGCGCTTGTTCATTATTGGGCAGCTGTAGGTTTTCTTATTGGTGTTGATGATCAGATAAATCCAAAAGATTATGAATCTGCTAGAGAAATGTATAGGCGAATCTTATTTGATCAAGCAAGACAGTCTCCTGAAGGGATTAAACTTACTAGAGCATTAGCTAATTTCATTAAATCTACATTACAACTAAAAGCTGCTCCAAATTTAGCTGATTATATGATTCGATTTCTAATTGGAAATTCTCGTTATAGTGATATGATAGGCTTGAGCAAACCAAGAGGTTTTTTATCGAGGAATTTGTTTTATAAATCCATTATTTTGGTTCGTGCAATGAACGTGTGGAGAGGAAGTAGGGTAGTTGATAAAATGGTAAGACCTGCAAATAAGTTTTTCACCTTGAGTTTGCTTAATTATTTTGATAATGAGTTTGATTTAAAATTAAGTATTCCTGATGAGTTTATTTCCTCTTGGGGCATTAAGTGAATTACCTTCTTTTTTTTGAAATCACATTATTAGATATGGCTCTCTGAGATTTACTTTTAAACTTTACTATGGAATGAAAATTGAGTTTTCGGTGTTTGGTTTTTCTACTGGTTACTCTTTTTCTCCATCTTTTAAAGCTAGATTGTTTGAGCTCTTTTCTCATTAGCCTTGTAACGGCTGACTCATTCAAATTAAATTGGCTCATTATTGCTTCAAATGGTGTTCTATCTTCCCAGACATTGTTTGTTGGAAGTTGGAAATCTTCGAATAACTGGTTTGGAAATATTATGTTAGCAGATTTCAATCTTTAGACTCTGATTTTTCTATTTCATCAATTTTATTTAGAATTTCTTGCGCCTGATATTCTAATCTATCACTTTCTCTTCTATTGATTTTAGATTGTTCATAAGCCATTTTTTTTAGGTTTTTGTACTTGCTCATAAGTTTTTCCTTTTCCGTTTTTTTCTTAAATAATCCAAACATTTTGTTTAACTTTTAAATTATTAACTTAAACAAAAATACTTCAAAGACAATAATTTTTGGTTTTGTTTAAGTTAATTCTTACGCTCAACCAGTTCAAATATTTACATTTGAGCGCTTAAATATTTATGTAATAATGATTGTTTCAAAACCCAAAAGAAGATACGTACCCCAAAATTTAAAGATCGATTCCTGGCAGAAATTGAAATCTATTTTTGATGAATTACTTTCAAGAAATATTCAATCAAGTTCAGATTTAGAAGATTGGATGCTTGATAACAGTGAGTTATCTGCCGTTATGGAGGAAGATATGGCTTGGAGGTATATTAAAATGAATATTGATACCACTGATGATCAGTTACAAAAAGAGTTTAATTTTTGGATTCAAGAAATTTCACCAAACGTAGCGCCCATTGCTCATCAACTAAATGTTAAGCTGGTAAGCTCTCCATTTCTAGATGAGTTGGATGAGAATAAGTATAGAATTTATTTGAGAGCTGTTAAAAATCAAATTGAAATTTTTAGAGAACAAAATATTCCTCTATTTACTAAAATGCAACAGAAACAACAGCTCTATGGATCAATCTGTGCTAAAATGACCATTTCTCATGACGGTAAAACATTAACTCTTCAACAGGCGGCTCAAAAACTAAAGTCTACTGATAGAGCGCTAAGAGAAGTCGTATACAATAAAATTAATGATAGAAGATTACAGGACGTTAAACAATTGGATGATCTTTTTGATGAGTTAATTGAGCTTAGACAGCAAATTGCGGTAAATGCTGGCTACGATAACTATAGAGATTATATGTTTTCTGCAATGGGTAGATTTGATTATTCCCCTGAAGATTGTACAAATTTTCATAATTCAATCAAAAAGCACATTGTGCCAATAATTACAGAAATTGAAAAAAGAAGAAAAGATCAATTGAATTTAACTTCATACAAGCCATGGGATACCCAAGTAGATGCTGAAAATAAACCCCCATTAGCTCCATTTACAACAAGTAGTGAGCTCATTGACAAATCTATAGATTGTTTTAATAAGCTTGATTTCTACTTTGGGAAATGTCTTAAAACTATGTCTGAGATGAATCACCTGGATTTGGAATCTAAACAGGGAAAAGCACCTGGAGGTTTTATGTATCCGCTTTATGAAATAGGAGTTCCATTTATTTTCATGAATGCTGTGGGTTCTCAAAGAGATGTAGTTACCATGCTTCATGAAGGTGGGCATGCAGTGCATTCTTTTTTGAGTAAACATTTAACTCTGACTGAATTTAAAAGTACACCATCTGAAGTTGCAGAATTGGCTTCTATGTCAATGGAGCTTTTGACAATGGACTTTTGGGATGTCTTTTACCAAGATAAACAAGACTTAAAAAGAGCTAAAATAGAACAATTGGAGAAGGCTCTTGAAGGTTTGCCATGGATTGCAGCAATAGATAAATTTCAGCACTGGATTTATACCACTAAACATACTGCTAAGCAGAGAAAAGAAAAGTGGGTTGAAATTAATAACCAGTTTGGCAATCAAATTGTAGATTGGACCGGTTATGAGATGGCTTTAGAAAATCAATGGCAAAAGCAACTTCACTTGTATGAAGTGCCATTTTACTACATTGAATATGGTATGGCTCAGCTTGGTGCTATTGCCGTATGGCAAAATTATAAGCTTAATGGTTTAGAAGCTATTGAAGATTATAAACAGGCTTTAAAGCTGGGTTATACTAAAACTATTTCTGAAATTTATAAGACAGCAGGTATAGCTTTTGATTTCTCAGGCAATTACATTGAGGAACTGGCAAAATTTACTCTAAATCAATTGGATGTAATTAATCAAACTGATTAAATGGTTTACTTTCTTTTTTAGGTTCCCTTTTTTTAATATAGCTAATGTAATAGGGCATAAGAACCCATGTTGTTTTTGGATTCCAATACACCCATTGTTTTTCTCGAATGATGTTCAGACCAATTTTTCCTTTTTTTGAAATTTTGTATTCACCTGAAAATGTCCATCTGTATTTATTGAAGCCATTAAGTGCCCCAGTTTCAAAGTGCTGAAAAAACTCCAATGCAACTGAAGATTTAAATTTGGTGTCAGGAACATTAAGCTTAACTTTTAAGCGATAACGTAAATCATTGTCAAAGTAGTCTCCTTCACTTTTTTTGATTCCAAGTTGATTTTTTGTTTGATAACGAATTCTAAAAGAAATATCAGAACCAATACTATAGTCAATGTGATATCTGAGATGATTTTCAATGGAATTATTAAATTCCTGAATTAGTCTAATTCCTGAAGATAATCTTGTTTTTTTGGATTTGTATTTAATAGAAGACTGAGTGAAAAATTGATTTAATTCGCCTGTGCTAACATTTGCTCTAAGCTGATTTTCAACATCAATTTTAAATTGTTTATTTAGCTTAAACCGAAATGTATGTGCTGGCCATAATTCCATTGTTCGGGTTTGTGCAGTAAAAATTGTGCTCAAAAACATTAATGGTAGTATGAAATAAAATCTATTCATTTAGATTAATTGGTACATTTAGTTAATGGCTCATCGCTCCCTGAAGGGATCCCTTCAATTAGAAGAGATTCAATGACACTTTTTCGGTTAAGAATCCATGAAGTTAGTTTAGCTAATTTATCTTGATATTGAGTATCGTTTTGAGCGGTTTGAACTTGGCTTGCTGCATTGGTTATAAATGAGCTTAATAGCGCATCGTTCCATACATCATCAATTAATCGTTGCATTTCGATATTGAATTTTATTGCGGTTTCATCAATTCTAGAGAGTCTTCTTGGAAGCTCTGCAGTAAGATAATTCTCGAAAGAGTTATCATCTCCATAATAATCTAATCCCCATGGAATAAAAGTGGCTCTGTTGTTGTCATTAGGGTCGAAATAGATGAAAAAATTATTTCTATTAGCACAATAGCCGTCATCACTTGCAAGAAGTGCTTCAAGTGCCCAGAATGTAATAAACCTGTCAATATTCAAGTATTGGTTTAATTCATTAACTAATTGATCATCTGGAAGTTCTAAAGCTTCACAGATTGCTCTAATTGGATTACCAATCGGGTCTGTAGATTCGGTTTTAGCGTCCCATCTAGGAAGCCAATCTTTATGAAAATCAATTACTTGACCCTCGTATAAATGTCCATTGGAGTTTCCAAATGCTCGTTCTAAGAATTTTTCATCCATACTTTCTATATGGGTGTAAATTCCAAAAGATTCACTATTAATGGTAACATTAGCCATATTTGCTCTTGGGGCTGGGTAGTTGGCCAGTTCATAAATTTTAAGTGCTAAGGAGGTCCAAATTCTTGTTCCATCTTGTGAATTGTTGTTCAATGTTACACTGTTGGTTAAGTTAAAGCTTGTATTTTGATTATTTCTGTTGGTTTCAATTTTTACTGAGGGAGCAGTTGAAAATATTGAACCTAGAAATCCTTTTTTTCGAATGCCTACATTTTGTATTTCAATGTCATCTATTTCAATATTAGCGGTGTACCAATTGTATTCATTTGGGAAAGGAACATCACACTGTGTTGCATATTGAAGAAGTACTGCACAAGCTGTGTTTCCTTGGTTATCGTATATGTCAGGTCCAAATCTGGATTCATTTCGCATAATTTGAAAATCATTCTCATTCATTTGAATATTTACACAGAAAAGATGATTGTTGTCAAAAGATAGCTCTCCATTTTCAAATGTTCCGTTGGAAGTATTTTGAGTACACGGAATCCCTGGAGGACGATCTTCCCATAGGTCAAAGGCATCCATAATTGCATTAGCAGTGATATTGAGAATTAATTTTCTGCAAGAAAAAGTCAATAAAGCTACAATTATCAGTAAGGAAAATAGAACTGTTTTTTTATATTTCATAGGATAAATACTTATCAAATATAATACCAAATACAGAAAAAATAGATGAACATAATCTATTGTTAGTTACGTTTGTTTATCTTCAGACTCCAAAATTTCCCTCTGATGAAAAACATCTTCTTTTTTACCTTAGTTCTTTTATTTAACTGTTCATTTTTATCTCAGGTTAATCCAGAAAATATTGAAATTGTAAGGGGTCAATATGGAACTCCACACATTTTTTCTAACTCTGACAAGGAGGCCTCTTTTGGTTTAGCATGGGCTCATGCAGAAGATGATTTTAAAACCATTCAACAAACATTTTTGCCTGTAAAAAGTTTGTTGGGTAAATATCAAGGAGCAGAAGGGGCAAAATTAGACTACATTGTTTATTTGTTAAAGTGTAAAGAAACTGTTGAGGCCAATTATCATAAGTTATCTGAAGAAGTATTGGAGGTAATTGACGGATATGTTCAGGGCATCAACGCCTATGCTAAAGCCCATCCCGAAGAAGTGTTGGTGAAAAATACATTTCCAATTACCGTTAAGGAGTACCTAATAGGTTATAATTTGGTTATTCATTTTTTTTCTGATACAGGAGATATTTTAAGAAAGCTTTTTGGCAATAAGATTGCACCATTGTATGATGTGTCATTAAATCCTACAGGCTCTAATGGTTTTGCATTCAGAAAGCAAAAAACAGCTGATAGTAAAACCTATTTAAATGTTAATACTCATCAACCATTGGAAGGTCCATTTGCATGGTATGAAGCTCATGTGGTTTCAAATGAAGGTTGGAATATGTTAGGAGGACTTTTTCCTGGCTCACCATTTCCATTTATTGGCACAAATGAACATCTTGGATGGACTCATACGTATAATTATCCTGATTTAATTGATTTGTATCAGCTAGAAATGCATCCTAGAAATAAGCGTAAATATAAATTTGATGATCAATGGGTAAAACTAATTAAATCAAAAGCTAAGCTAAAAGTGAAGCTAAAAATGGGAATTACGATTCCTGTTCGAAAAAAAGTTTTTTGGAGTAAGTACGGTCCTGTAGTTAAAAATGATAGTGGTGTATTTTCTTTTCATTTAAATGCATTGGAGAATATATCGTCAATTGATCAATGGTATCACATGAACAAATCAACCAATTTTGATGAATTTAGCAAGGCGCTTAATATTATGGGAATTCCACGGTTTAATATTGTTTATGCTGATAGAGCGGATAATATTTATTATTTAAGTAATGCTCAGCTTCCTGTTAGAGATTCGTCAATTAATTGGAATACTTTACTTCCAGGTAACACTTCAAAAACACTAACCAATTCCTACCATAAAATAGAAGATTTGCCTCAAGTTTTTAACCCATCTTGCGGATACATCTTTAATACCAATAATAGCCCATACAATTGCACACACAAAGACGACAATCCTAATGAGCTACTGTATCCCTCTACTTTTTCATTTAGGGAAGACATTAACAATAGAAGTATTCGCTTTGAAGAGCTCATTGCCCAATACGATAAAATTTCTTACGAAGATTTTATTGCCATTAAATACGATCAACAATATCCTACACCTATTTTTTGTCCTTTTGAGATAAATGGAGTGTTTAATTTAAATCCTGATGATTACCCACATATTAAAGAGCTAATTAACTTATTTATTAACTGGGATAGAAAGGCGGATGTTAACAATAAAGCTGCTGCACATTGGTATGTCTATTTTAAACACTTAAGAAAAAGCGTAAAAAAATTAAAGCTGGATGTTCAGCTTCCTGTAGAAGATTCTATTTTGGTGAAATCTTTAGAGTATACCCAAGATTTTTTCATGCATAATTTCGGAACCTTAGATGTATTACATGGAGATTTTCAAAAACACATCAGGTCAAATGTGCAACTGCCAGTTCCTGGATTAATGGATATGATAGCTGCTACATCATCAAATAAGTACGATTCTACAAAAATAAAGGCTGTCTCTGGCGATTCGTACATTATGTTGATTCGGTATTCTGAGGATAAAGTTGAAATTGAAACTGTTTTACCTTATGGAATTAGTAACCACGAGGATTCACCACACCACACCGATCAGATGCACATGTATGTAAATCATCAACGAAAAAGAATGACTTTAGATAAAGATGAAATCTACAAAACAGCAAAGAGTATTTATCATCCTAAATGATTTTTT
>CETG01035413.1_pt1 | contig 11500 bp, 6 predicted proteins | sample 361471 | NCBI WGS metagenome assembly CETG01 (sample SAMEA2622696, study PRJEB7988) | marine metagenome | isolation source: saline water (ENVO:00002010), including | reverse complement strand
CAAAATGTGGCATCGGTAACATTATCTTCCGCAATAAGATCCAGTTCCTCTGAACATCCCGTAAACAATAGGCTGGTAAATAAAATTCCTAATAAAGAAGGTTTAAATAACTTTTTAAGTTTTATAAAAATCAATTTATTTTGAAGTGTATATTTCATGATGCAATTTTTAAAAGTTAACATTAAGACCTAAGGAATAAATTTTATTAAATGGATAGGTACCTTCATTTCGGAATCCATCTTCAGGATCAAAATTGCCACCTAAAGTACCTTTTGAAATAGTAAAGAGATCCTGACCACTAAGATAGATGCTCACGTTATTTACTTGTAAAGTGTTGCAAATCTCTTTTGGAAGGTTATACCCTAAGGTAATAACCTTAAATCTTAAATAAGCTGCATTATGCATGGTAAGATTTGAAGTTCTGTAGTTATAATTTCTCAAACCATCTTGTCCCACACTTCCGGGAATATACCTGGGGTATTCTGCATTAGGTCGCTCAGGACTCCATGTTTTTCCGTAGTAGTATTCAAGAGATGGCCAGAAAAATGTGTTTGGGGTGCTTACTGCACCGGTATATTGAATATCACGTTTTCCCACACCCTGCATAAATACTTTCGAGAAAAAGTTTTTATAGGTTAAGTTTATGGTTGAAGAAAAGGTGTAGCGGGGAATTAAATTTCCTAGATAAACCATGTCACCAGATAGCCCTTTGGTCTGATCGCCAAAAGCAGTAAGGCTACCATCACCATCAACATCTTTATACATAGCATCTCCTATTCCAATGTTAGAAGGTATGTTTTCTAATTGCTTATATTGATCTAACTGTTCCTGGTTTTGTATGATACCTTCATATACATATCCAAAATAAGAGTATATAGAATATCCTTCTCTTACAAAATTAAGGCCCTCTCCATAACTATCGCTGTTTCTTAGTTCAACTAATTTGTTTTTACTATCACTTAGCTGAAGTGAAACGTCATAATTTAGTGCTCCAATTTTATCACTCCAGTTTACCGAAGCATCAAAACCTTTAGTGACTAATTTCCCCAAATTGGCAGATGGAGGAGTGCCGCCGTAGGTAGCAGGTACTGTAATGTTAACTAACATGTTGTCGTTAGTTTTATTGAAATAATCAAAGGAAAATGACAATCTTCTGTCAAGCATAGTTACATCAACCCCTACGTTTTTATTGATTATCGTTTCCCAGGTTCTGTCACTGGATGTTGTATTGGCCCTTGCGCCGGTAACTCCTGTATTGGGAGATCCCAGTGGATAATTGCCTCCAATCGATATCAAAGGGATATAATCGTACAGTCCCAAGGCTCCAATTTCCTGATTTCCGGTCTTGCCCCAGGAACCTCTTAGTTTAAGTTGATCAAAGAATTCTAAATCCTGTATAAATTTCTCTTTATGTAGATTATAGGCAATAGCAACAGAAGGGAAGAGTTCACTATACCTTTTGTCTGGAGCAAACTTAGAACTACCATCTGCACGAGCTGTAACATCTAAAATAAGCTTATCCTTATAGGAGTAACTCGCTCTTCCGAAATAGGAGCTTAGTGCTTGTTGATTTTTATATCCGGTAAAATTTGCAAAAGCTGCATCGGTTCTATCAGCAAGATTTAAAGTAAATATATCGTTACTTAAAAAATTGTATCCGTTTGTGGTTTGGCCTTCCCCTTTATTTTGCTCCAGAGAAGCACCAAGTGTAACCGAAATCTTATTTCCTTCCCAAAGCGTCTTATCATAGTTTAGATATGCCTGGTACAACTTCTTTAAAGTTCTTTGGTTGGTATAATAAGCAGAATTAGGTGTGTTTCGAATATCCTGTACACCACCGGTATAATTATATCTTGTAAAAGTTCTGGTGTTTGAATTGTCGGCGTAGAATCCCATTTCAATAGCAGCCTGCCCCGTTAAAACAAGTCCTTCTAACACTTCATAATCTAATTTAAAGTTGGTTGTAAAGCGGGAATAATTTGTTTTCCGTTCGCCTCCTTCTGCTAAGGATTGTGCGGGATTCTCATAACCCTGATAGCCGTAAAATTGCCCTTCCTGATTAAAAACAGGTTGATAAGGAAACTGTCTTGTCACATTAGTTAATGCATTTCCAATCATTGACGGAGTAATGGTAACTTGATTTTCAAAATTAGTCCGTGTTTGTAAATTAAGATTATCAAGGAGTTTTAAGTCATAATTCAATCTTAGGTTATATCGATTAGAATTATTTTCTCCATAGCGTATTGTACCCTCGTCTTTAGTGTATCCTAAAGAGACCAAATAATTGCTATAGTCACCACCTCCAGTAATACTAATGTTGTGATTTTGCTGTAAAGCTTCTTTATAGATTTCATCGTTCCAATCTGTTGTACCATAAAAGCCAGGATAGCCTGTTACTCCATAATTCCAACCTTGATCAAGATCTGGTGGTGCATTTTGAAGAATTTTTTCAAAAACTTCATCTGAAAAGCCCTCAATTCCCACATTTCTAAGACCTTCATCCAAGAACGTAGCAAATTGATAGGTATCCATGATTTTTCTTAAATAGGCGGGTTGCTTAATTCCGAAATTTGCAGAATAATTTATTTTTGGTTTCCCTTTATTCCCTTTTTTTGTGGTGACTAAAATTACCCCATCAGCGGCTCTTGCTCCATAAATTGCAGCAGCAGCATCTTTTAATACGGTTACTTTTTCAATATCATTAGGGTTTAAAATGCTCAGATCTCCTGGAATCCCATCGATCAAAACCAATGGAGCATTTCCATTGATAGAGGAATAACCTCTTATTTGAAGCGAGTAACCTTGATTACCCGGCTGCCCACTTGCACGGGTAATAGTCACCCCAGGAAGGGTTCCTTGAAGTGCTTCAAATGTATTGGCAACAGGTCTCTTTTCAAAGGCTTCTTTTTCCACAGAGGAAATAGCTCCTGTCACAGCCCCTTTTTCCTTTTGTCCGTAACCTACAACCACAACCTCATTAAGTTTAGATATATCGTCTTCTAGAACGATATTTAAAGTTTGCCCGGCATTAACTTCCTTATTCTGGGAAATAAACCCTAAGAAAGAAAATTCTAATATTGGATTATCTGTAGTAAGTGTAATGGAAAAATTACCATCAAAATCTGTGGTAGTACCGTTACTCGTTCCTTTTTCTATAACATTCACCCCTATTAAAGGAGTATTGTTTATATCCTTTACCGTACCTGTTACAGGATCGCTTTGTGCATAGATTTGACATGAAAAGAAAATTGAAATAAATAGAAAGACAAAATTTTTCATAGAATTGCTTGATTATGATAATATTGGATATCCCCATAAAACGTTTTAGTAAATTATTATGGGATTTTCACACAATATTAAGAAGCGAATCTTGGAATGGCATCCTGTGCTTTCCTGTACAGGTCTGAAAAATTAAATAAAGATGTTACAAGGAACTTCTGTAAAGTATATTAAAAGGGTTTTTAGTCTTTTCAAAAGTGTTTTCAAGAAGCATACTTGCTGCTTTCTCGCCCATTTTCTTAAAATCAGTAGAGATCACGGTAATTCCCAGGAGTTCTTTTAAAGGAGTATCGTTGTATGAAATTACGCCTATGCTTTTACCCATCACAAAACCGGTTTCCCGTATTTGTTTCACGAGACTTACAAGGTCGTTTTCCTCAATAGTTATATAGGCATCCATGGGTATTAGTTCCATGCCGGGATAAATCTCGTCAAGAACTTCAAAATCAAAACCATAGTGCACACAAAATTTTTTAAAGCCCCTCAATATTCTTTTAGGGTAAGGATATATGGCCTTCATAGGATATACCAGTATGATCTTTTTATATTTCTTAAGGCGACCCCTGCCAGAAACCAGTGCATCAAAGATGTCATTTTCAAAATCTTGATAAACCTCGCGAAGGCTTCCTGTAATTTCCAGGAAATTATTGTCCAGGATCACCAGTTTTTCTCTGGGGATCGTATCTATTGCCGCAATAACCTGCTCGTTGCTGCTAAGATGGTACAGGTCTTCAGATTTAAAATGGGGCATGATCACAAAATAGTCATATAAATCTTTCTGTTTGTTAAGTATATTTATAAATAACTGAATGTCACAATGATATATGCTTAGGTCTACATGGGCATCTGCTCCCATTTTTTTTACAAAAGAGTTAAAAATTCTAATCTTATAAGAACTGGGTTTATTGATAAGGAATAGAATGTTCTTTTTATCCAGTAAAAATGTTTTGGCGATGTAGTATCCTTTACCTTTTACGGAAATAATAATTTTTTGATCCTTTAATATATTATAAGCCTTTTCTACCGTATCTCTCGATAAATAGAACTCTTCACTTATTTCATTTATTGAAGGAATTTTTTGATCTATAGATAAATATCCGTTGGTAATACCATTGATTACAGACTCTACTATCTGTTGATATTTTGGTACCCGGGAATCTATATCTACTTTAAATATATCTAGCATTTGCTTTATCTATTAAAAACTCTATAAATTTATACACAATATTCTTAACTATAGGCAAAAGAAGTAATAAGTCAGGCGGGACAGTACAGGATGGTCAGAGAAATTCAGAATCTTAAATTTAACTCAATTAATTCCACAAGCTAGAAAATGCAAAATTCAACTACAGATTTTAAATATGTCGATTATCTTTGGGATAGACAAAAGGCTGCAGAATTAGGAGACGATCAGGTAGCTCTTTTTCTGTATCGCTCAAATATCCTTGGCGCAGACTTAAGAATTACAAATTATGGCGGCGGTAATACCAGCTGCAAAACTATAGAAAAAGATCCCCTTACAAACGAAGATGTGGAAGTAATGTGGGTGAAAGGTTCTGGTGGAGACATAGGTACCCTAACCAGACAAGGTATTGCAGGTTTATATACAGAGCGTTTAAGGAACCTTAAAAATGTTTATGGAGGTCTTGAAGATGAAGATCGTATGGTAGGACTTTTTAATCACTGCATTTATGACCTTGATTCTAAAGCACCTTCTATTGACACTCCACTTCACGGACTTTTACCTTTTAAGCATATTGACCACTTGCATCCTGATGCACTTATAGCAATAGCAGCTGCAGAAGACAGTCAGAAAATCACTAAAGAGATCTGGGGAGACAGCATGGGCTGGGTGCCATGGCAGCGTCCCGGTTTTGATCTGGGCCTGCAGTTAGAAAAATGTCTTAATGAAAACCCGGGAATACGCGGTATCGTTCTAGGAAGCCACGGTTTATTTACGTGGGGTGATACCTCCTATGATTGCTATATCAATAGTCTTGAGGTTATTGAAAAGGCTTCGTCTTATATCGAGAAGAAAGTAAAGGAAAACGGAAGTGTATTTGGCGGTCAAAAAATTGAAAGCTTACCAGCTGATCAACGTAAAGATCAAGCAGCAAAATTAATGCCTTTACTACGCGGACTAGCATCTTCTGAAAATCGTATGATCGGTCATTTTACCGATAGTGATACGGTATTACAGTTTATCAATAGTAATGATCTTAACCGATTGGCGCCAATGGGTACTTCGTGTCCTGACCATTTCTTGCGAACAAAGATCAAGCCGTTGATTTTGAGCCTTGACAAAGGAGCAGATCTTGACGATACCGATGCCATACTCGCGCAATTAGAACCTTCTTTTGGGAAATACCGTCAAGAATATAAAGAATATTATGAAAATTGCAAGCACGATAACAGCCCGGCAATGCGTGACCCTAATCCCGTGATCATCATTTATCCGGGTGTGGGTATGTTCAGCTTTGCTAAAAATAAGCAGACTACACGTGTTGCCAGTGAATTCTACATTAATGCGATCAATGTGATGCGTGGTGCAGAAGCCATTACGAGCTATACGTCATTGCCCCGTCAGGAAGCCTTTGATATTGAATACTGGTTACTGGAAGAAGCAAAACTGCAACGTATGCCTAAAGAACAACCGCTTTCCCGTAAAGTGGCGATTGTAACCGGAGCCGCCGGTGGTATTGGTAAAGCGATTGCAGATAAACTAGTCGCCGAAGGCGCCAATGTGGTACTTACTGATATGAGCGAAGAAGCCTTACAAGAAGCTGTCTCGACCTATAAAAAAGATCAGGTTGCCGGTGCTGTCTGTGACGTCACCAGCGAAGCAGCTATTGCTAAAGCCTATAAAGAAGCTTGTCTTGCCTTTGGTGGTGTCGATATTGTGATTCACTCTGCGGGGCTTGCAATCTCTAAACCCTTAGAGGATACTACTCAAAAAGACTGGGAGCTGTTACAGAATGTTCTCGTGAAAGGACAGTTCCTGATGTCCCAAAAAGGTGTTGCCGTAATGCGTAAACAAGGTTTGGGGGGTGATATTGTTAATATAGCCAGTAAAAACGGACTCGTTTCGGGCCCCAACAACGTAGGTTATGGTACTGCAAAAGCTGCCCAACAACATATGACACGTTTGCTTGCTGCTGAACTGGGCGAAGATAAAATACGTGTCAATACTGTGAATCCAGATGGGGTTATCGTAGGCAGCAAAATCTGGGAAGGCGCCTGGGCAGAAGGCCGTGCCAAAGCCTATGGTATCCAGGTTAAAGACTTACCTGCACATTATGCAAAACGCAATTTATTAAACGAAATCATCCTACCAGAGGATATTGCAGATGGTGTTTTTGCTTGTGTAAGCGTGCTACAAAAAAGCACCGGTAATACCATTAACGTAGACGGTGGTATGGCCAATGCTTTTGTTCGCTAATTTTAATTGAATTGTTTTTAATTAACAGAAACTCCAGATTCTGTTTCTAGTCTAGGGAGTTTCTGTTAATTTAATATCCTCCAAAATTGCTTTCTAATGAATATTGAAACACAACAACTACAAGATCTTAATTCAGAAAAACTTTCTACCCATAAAAGCCAATTTGATTTCCTCACTCAAACGTTGTCGAAATCAAACATCGATGTAAATCAAGTTATTCAAAAACTAGCCGATTTTCAAGTGGCGATTCCCAGCTGGGCTTTAGGTGCGGGAGGAACCCGTTTTGGAAGGTTTTCTTACGGAGGGGAGCCCGCTTCTTTAGAGCAAAAAATTGAAGATATTGGCCTTATTCACAGGCTTACGCAAACAGCAGGAGCTGTTTCACTTCACATTCCGTGGGATGTACCCAATGACTACCTTGCTATTAAAGAGCTCGCTGCACTTAACAAGATCAAATTTGATGCGGTGAATAGCAATACCTTTCAGGATCAGAAAAATCAAAAAGAAACTTATAAATATGGCTCACTCAGCAGTACGAGTGCTGAGGTACGCGAGCAAGCGATCGCACACAATAAAGAAGTAATTGAAATCGGGGAAAAACTGGGCTCTAAAAGTCTTACCGTTTGGTTAGCAGACGGGGCTTCTTTTCCGGGACAAAACAATTTTCAAACAGCTTTAACCCATACGCAAAACAGTCTGATCTCAATATATGAAGATATGCCTGCAGACTGGAAAATGTTTATTGAGTACAAACCTTACGAACCCTATTTCTACAGTACGGTTATTCAGGATTGGGGTACTTCATTGATGTTAGCAAATGGTTGCGGTGAGCGCGCATATACCTTGGTTGATTTAGGGCACCACTTACCCAATACCAATATTGAACAGATTGTTTCTATTTTAATGCTGAAAGGTAAACTGGGAGGTTTCCACTTTAACGACAGCAAATATGGAGATGATGATATCACGGTAGGCAGTATCAAGCCGTATACATTGTTTTTGATTTTTAATGAACTTGTGTATGGGATGCAAAACAATCCACAAAACCCCGAATTGGGTTGGATGATCGATGCAAGTCATAACCTTAAAGACCCGTTAGAAGATTTAATTCAGTCCTTAGAAGCGATCCAAGAAGCCTATGCTAAGGCCTTATTGATCGATCAGGACGCCTTAAAAGCTGCGCAGGAAGCAAATGACGTAAGCCTTTGTCAAGAAATTTTACAGGACGCTTATCGTACAGATGTAAGACCGCTTATACGGGAAGCCCGTTTAAAAATCGGCGGGGCGATCAATCCTATTGAAGTCTACCGAAAACTTGAAGTACGCGGGCAACTTATCAATGAGCGTGGTAAGAATACCATCGCAACAGGACTTTAATCCCGAAAGAAGCATTTAATGAAGCAAACAGTAACGGCAGTATTTGATATCGGTAAAACTAACAAGAAGTTCTTTCTTTTTGATTCTGAATTTCAGGAGGTTTACAGAGAATACGTTCAGTTTGAGGAAATCACAGACGAAGACGGGCATCCTACCGAAGATCTTTCGGCTTTACGTAACTGGTTAAAAATTGTATTTGATCGTATTTTAAAAACTGAAAAATATAATATAAAAGCCATCAATTTCTCTTCATATGGAGCGAGCCTTGTGCATCTTGACGAAAATCGAGACGTGATTTTCCCAATGTATAATTATACAAAATCGATTCCACAGGATATTATTGATCGCTTTTACGAGAGATACGGCCCTGAAGAAGATTTTCATCAAAAAACAGGTTCATCAAGTTCGGGGATGCTCAATTCGGGGATGCAATTGTATTGGTTAAAAAGCACAAAACCAAAGATCTTCAAAAAAATAAGATATTCACTGCACCTTCCGCAATATCTAAGTTTTGTGTTTACCGGAATTCCGCTTAGCGAATACACCAGCATTGGCTGTCATACCTCCCTGTGGGATTTTGAAAAAAAAGACTATCACGACTGGGTGTATGCCGAAAATCTAGATCAAATTCTCCCGCCTATCGTTTCGACAGAAACGAGTATCAATATGAATTATAACGGCAAACGCATCAAGATTGGTGTGGGAATTCATGACAGTTCTGCTGCCTTGCTTCCCTATGTGCGCAGTCTTAGAAAACAATTTATCTTGATTTCTACCGGGACTTGGAGTATTGCTCTCAACCCATTTGTGAAGCGTACGTTGAGCAGGAAAGATGTGGCTGATGATTGCATCAATTATATGCGTATCAATGGGAAACCGGTAAAATCTGCTCGTCTCTTTTTAGGAAATGAATACAGCATACAAGTCAAAAAACTTACTGAGCATTACGGTGTTGATAAAGACTATCATAAGTCTGTTAGGTTTGATCCGGAAACTCATTACAAACTTGTAAACGGGTTTCAAAAGATGTTTCACTGGGAATCCATACACGATCCTGATATGCCGGCAAAAACGCATTTACCTTATCTTTCTTTTGATCAGGCTTATCATCAATTGATGATGGAACTGGTGCTTTTACAAGTAGCAAGTATTAAGAGCGCTAAAGGTAAAATGACGATTGAAAAGTTGTTTGTTGACGGCGGCTTTAGCGATAACGATATTTACATTCATTTGCTTTCTCACCATTTTAGAAATATGGAATTGCGCACCACAGATTCCTCTTTGGGATCAGCATTAGGCGCAGCGATTTGCATATCAGACACCCAACTGAACTCAAAGTTTTTAAAGAAAAATTACTCGATGAAAAAACATATTCCGTTCATCGCTAAATAAATGATATGGCCAACTCTTTTGATACCGCATACCCGTCTGTCGACGATCTTCGCAGCAAAGCAAAGGGCAGGGTTCCTGCTTTTGCTTTTGAATATTTAGATGGTGGGTGTAATGAAGATGTGAGCATCAAGCGCAACACTTCTGAGATACGTGATGTTCAGTTACAGCCGCGTTACCTCAATAATTATGGTCAAAGTTCGACCAAAACTAACGTATTGGGGATAGAGTTTGATGCACCATTTGGTATTGCTCCCGTGGGACTGCAAGGCTTAATGTGGCCTAATTCTCCATCTATTTTAGCCAAGGCAGCCTATAAGCATAATGTGCCTTTTATACTGAGTACAGTAACCACTATGGATATAGAAAAAGCGAGCGAACTTACTGAGGGAAATGCGTGGTTTCAGCTCTATAATCCCGTAGAAGATGCAGTGCGCAATGATATTATAAACCGGGCGGAAGCTGCCGGTTGCCCGGTTCTGGTACTGCTTTGTGATGTGCCTACTTTTGGATATAGACCGCGTGATTTCCGAAATGGTTTGGCACTTCCTCCTAAAATGTCTGCAAAGAATATTATGCAGATTTTGGGCAAGCCTTTATGGGCGTTCAATACGCTTAAATATGGGCAGCCTACTTTTGAAAACTTAAAACCCTACACGCCTGAAGGTTTAAACCTGAAACAATTGGGGGCTTTTATGGATCGCACCTTTTCCGGAAAACTCAACGAAGAAAAAATAAAACCCATCCGCGATCGCTGGAAGGGAAAACTCGTTTTAAAAGGTGTTCAATCCTTACAGGATACAAAAGATGCCATTAAAATGGGTTTTGACGGTATTATCGTTTCTAACCACGGTGGGCGCCAACTTGATGCAGCACAATCAACCATCAACAGCCTTAAGGAAATTGCTGCGACCTACGGCGATGAGATTGAAGTGATGATGGATAGCGGCTTACGCTCGGGTCCAGACATTGCGCGCGCAATGGCTTGTGGAGCCAAATTCACCTTTATGGGGCGATCGTTTATGTACGGCTGTGGTGCTTTGGGAAATAAAGGTGGTGATCATACCATTGGGATGCTGAAAACCCAATTCAAACAAGTGATGGATCAGCTGGTGTGTGAGCGTGTGGAAGATTTACCCAAACATTTAATAACCTCCTAATTATGTCACAATATAACCAGGAAGAGGAAACGATAGCTGAAATCGCAGGCGGTGAATTTGAACGCCAGGCGGTGCCTCAATCCAGATTAAAAAGCTGGAAGGCATTTTTAGGAATGTATGCCGGGGAGCACGCTGCAGGGACCGAGTTTGTAATTGGCCCTTTGTTTCTAACAACAGGTGTGAGTGCTTTTGATCTTATTATAGGTTTACTTATAGGCAATTTAATGGCGGTACTGAGTTGGCGTTTTCTTACTGCTGAAATAGGTACTAAGTTTCGATACACTTTATATTTTCATCTTGAAAAAATCTGCGGCACACGTCTGGTAACCGCTTATAATTTGGCAAACGGAGTACTTTTTTGCTTTCTCGCAGGTGCGATGATTACCGTATCGGCAACTGCTGTGGGAATTCCGTTTGATATGGAAATGCCCAAACTGACCGATACGACACCAAACAGTTTAACCTGGATTATCATTGTCATTTCCATAGGCGCTGTGATTTCAATTATCGCTGCCAAAGGCTACAGTACAGTTGCTAAAGCAGCGAACTGGATGTCTCCCATTATCGTACTTGCATTTATTCTCTGCGGTGTGGTAGCACTCATTCAACTGGATGTAAACAGCTTTTCTGATTTTTGGAACATCTGGGGAGCAGGCAGTGAGCCCTTTCCCGGGCAAATTAAATATACGTTTTGGCACATAGTACTATGGTCCTGGTTTGCGAACGCTGCAATGCACATTGGGATGTCTGATTTGTCGGTTTTTCGTTTTGCGAAAAAAGCAAGTTCAGGATGGACAACTGCCGGCGGTATTTACATAGGGCATTATATCGCTTGGATTGCCGCAGCACTAATCTA
>CETG01177613.1_pt1 | contig 11505 bp, 11 predicted proteins | sample 361471 | NCBI WGS metagenome assembly CETG01 (sample SAMEA2622696, study PRJEB7988) | marine metagenome | isolation source: saline water (ENVO:00002010), including | reverse complement strand
CGTATTAAATTATCTGTCAAAGCATTAAAAACAATTGATAAATATGGGTTATTACCATATTTAAAAAAGAAAGGTTTATCTTTACAAGATATTACATAAATTGATGAAAAAAGATATACACCCTGAAAAATATAGATTTGTGGTATTCCAAGATAATTCTTGTGATTATTCTTTTTTAACTAAGTCTACCATTGAAACTTCTGATACTATTAAATGGGAAGATGGCAAAGAGTACCCTCTTTATAAATTGGAAATTTCAAATAAATCTCATCCTTTTTTTACTGGGAAACAAAACCTAGTAGATACTGCTGGTAGAATTGAAAAATTCAACCAAAAATATAAAATTAAAAATTCTGAGAGTTAAACTCTCTTTTTTCAAAGCTTAATCATTCTTAAAATACGCTATGCTATATTTAATTTATAGAAGCATTTTGCTCACATTGATGAAATCTACTATTTTAGTTGGAGGTCAGGCAGTTATTGAAGGTGTTATGATGCGAGTTCCTGGTGCATATGCTACTGCAGTACGTAAATCTAATGGTGAGCTCGCTATAGATTATCATAAATTTAATTCTAAAGTAACTAGTAATTATTTTTATGGGCTACCTATTATTCGAGGCATGATTCATTTGTATGAATCTATGAGTATTGGCTACAAAACATTAGATTGGTCTGCAAATATTGCTGAACCAGATCAAAAAACCAATAAATTATTAGATCGGTTACTATCTATTGTTTCACTATTATTTTCATTAGGCTTATTTGTGGGTCTACCTATTCTTGCTGCTGACTTTGTGCAACATTTATTAGGTGATAAAAATACGTTTATGTTTAATTTGATATCCGGTTTAGTACGTATTTTTATTTTTTTAACATACCTAGTATTAATTTCTTTTATGAAAGATATTAAAAGACTATTTCAATTTCATGGTGCTGAGCATAAAACCGTATATAATTTTGAATCTGGTAAACCTTTATTGATTGAAAATGCTAAACAATTTTCAAAAGAACACCCAAGGTGTGGGACTAGTTTTATTTTTATTGTAATGTTAGTTTCAATTGTATCTTATGGTATAATTGATTCCCTTGTAGTTAATATGGGTGTTAATTTAACTGTAATAAATCGTTTTCTAATTCATATCCCTTGCCTTCCAATAGTTGCAGGCTTTTCTTATGAGGTTTTAAAAATATCAGCAAAATATCAGCATTATTTTTTCTTCAAAATTTTAGGATTTCCAGGATTAATGTTACAAAAAATAACAACCCAAACACCTGATGATAGCCAATTAGAGGTGGCTATTAATGCATTAAAACATGCTTTTGGTAATGATTTAAAAAAATATGAAGGTAAAGAATTTAATGCTGAGGCAGTTGGATAAAAATGATAGAAAAATTAAAAAAAATTATTCATGAATTTGAAGATTTAGGGCAACAATTAACAGACCCAAATATTATTAATGATATTAAACTATATCAAAAAATATCTCAAGATTATAGCAATATCAAAGATAAAGCACACCTTGCACAGACTTATTTAAGTAAACTGGATGAATTAGATGATATTAAAAATATTATTGAAAATGAATCTGATGCTGAGATGAAAGAATTAGCTAGTGAAGAATTAAATACTGTAAATAATGATTTAGATAAATTAAAAGATTCTATTAACGAAATATTAGTTGAAGCAGATCCTGATGATGGGAAAAACATTATTATTGAAATTCGATCTGGAACAGGAGGGATTGAAGCTGCCTTATTTGCAGATGATTTATTTAGAATGTATTTACGACATGCTGAAAACAAAGGTTGGAAAACTGAATTAATGACTCTTAATCAGAATGATGGGGGTGGAATTAAAGAAGCAGTATTATCTCTAAAGGGAAATAATGTATTTGGGGACATGAAATATGAAAGTGGAGTACATCGAGTACAAAGAGTACCTGAAACTGAATCTAGTGGAAGAATTCATACTAGCGCAGCAACTGTTGCAGTTTTGCCTGAAGTAGAAGATATCGATATTGAAATCAATGATGCAGATATTAAAATTGATACTTATAGAGCTTCTGGTGCTGGTGGCCAACATGTGAATAAAACTGAATCTGCAATTAGAATCACACACATTTCTAGTGGTTTGGTTGTTACTTGTCAAGATGAAAGTTCACAGCATAAAAATAAAGATAAAGCAATGAAGGTTTTAAGAGCAAGATTATATGATGTGCAAAGAGAACAGCAAGCTAAAGAAAGAGCGGATGTTCGAAAAAGTATGGTATCAACTGGTGACAGAAGTGCAAAAATTCGCACCTACAATTTTCCTCAAGGTAGAGTCACCGATCATAGAATTAATTTAACTTTATATAAATTAAATGAAATTATTAATGGTGATTTAAATGAATTAATTCAAAATTTAAAGATAGAAGATCATAAGAGTAGAATTGCTTCTTAAATAATTTTATGGATACAATTACAATTCATAATGCCATTTCAAAGGGGTACAAATCTTTAGCTGCTATTCATTCAAATTATAAAAATGAAATTTTATGGATTATGCAAAAAGTATTAAATAAAAATTTATCCTATATTACAATTAATAAATCTTCTATGCTCTCCATTCAAGAATACAAATTATTTAAAAATTTAGTCAATCGACGCATTAAAAAAGAACCATTACAACATATTTTACAATCTATCTCTTTTTATGGCTATGACTTTGAAATAAATAAAAAAGTGTTTATTCCAAGGCCTGAAACAGAATTATTGATTGATATCATAAAAAAAAATATTGGAGATATAAATAGTGTATTAGAAGTTGGAACAGGTTCTGGATGTATTTCTCTTGTGCTTGAATTAGAAAAAATATCTAATCAAATTCATGCGATTGACATTAATAATAATGCACTTTTATTAGCTCGGTTTAATGCTAAAAATTATAATTGCGATAAAGTGAAATTTATGCATGAAAATTTTTTTCATTTTCAAGCAAACCAAAAATATGATTTAATTATTTCTAACCCACCTTATATATCTTTAGATGAAATTAAACTGTTAGATAATGAAGTTATTTTATATGATCCATTAAATGCTCTCACAGATTATAATGACGGACTAAATTTTTATAAATATTTTTTTGAATTTGGGATTAACAATCTTAATAAAAATGGATATATGCTATTTGAGTTTGGAGGTGAGCATCAAGTAAAGAGCTTGAAACATATTTTTAACCATCAGAGTTATAGTTATAAATTTTTTAATGATTTAAATAATAACCCTCGATTCATATTAATTCAAAAATTATTATGATACATTTCATTACCATATTACGACCCTTAAATTTATTAATAACCTTAATTTGCATTTTATTATCTACATTTATTATTGATAAATCGTTTTATTTAGTTTTACCACTTGCTACTGTAATTTTATTATTAGCTTGTGTAGCAAATATTATTAATGATATTTTTGATTACAAAATTGATCAAGCTAATCATTTGAATCGTGCAATTGCTGCTGGCCATATTAAAATATCAAGTGCAATTATATATGCTAGTATCTTATTGTTGATTGCATTATTTATTATTTTTAATTATAATTTTAATACAAATACTAAAATTTTAATTTTATTTATCAATTTACCACTTATGATATTATATACTCCATTTTTTAAAAGCATACCTCTTCTTGGAAATGTTATTATATCTTTGATACTAGCAATGGTTTTTATAGTTACCACTACTTATTTAAATGGTAATATATATTTAATATTTCCTCCAGCAGTATTAGCATTTTTATTAATGATAATTAGAGAACTAATAAAAGACATTGCAGATTTAGATGGAGATAAACAATTTAATGTTAATACCTTTCCAGTAATGTTTGGAATAGAGTCCACATTTAATGTTATTGTCATCCTTACTATGATTTTGATTTTTATATCATTTTATTTTACTCTTTTTTATAATTTAAAATATTTTATTTCTCTTTTATTTTTGGTAGTATTACCACTACTGTATTATTTATATCAATTATCGAAAAATAAAACGACAACTTATTGTATATATCTTGCTAAAGTTTTAAAATTACTTACTATCTTTGGAGTGATAGTATTTTATTTGGCGAGTATTTAAAACATATGAAATCATTTATACATTTACATAATCATTCAGATTTTTCATTACTTGAATCTTCTCAAGCAATAGAATCAATTGTAGATAGGGCAAAAAGTTTATCAATGAATTCTATTGCATTGACAGAAAAAGGCAATCTATTTTCAATGATTGATTTTTATAAGTATGCTAATAAAAATAATATTAAACCAATTATTGGATGTGAAATTGAAATTGAAAATGATAATCATAATTCATTTGCCTTAGTCTTATTAGCAAAGGATAATCAAGGCTATCTTAATTTAATGAAATTAGTTTCGTTAAGTCATATTAATACGGCACATACCCAGCCCATGATTAATCAGGAAACATTAATTAAATATAAGGAAGGTTTAATTGTATTATCTGCAGGTTTAAATGGTGAAATTACACATTATGCTTCTATTGGAGATTATAATAATGCATATAAAAGCGCAGTAGGCTATCAACAAATTTTTAATCAAGATTTTTATTTAGAAATTCAAAATCATGGAATACCTTCTGAAATTGAATCCCATACAATATTAAATCGTTTATCCAATGAGCTATCAATTCCTTTAGTTGCTACAAATGATACATATTATACATTTGAAGATGATGCTGAATCATATGATATTATTAGATGTATAGGCTCAGGCCATACAATTAATGACCCTAAACGTCCCATAGCGCATACTAATGAATATTATATTAAATCTACTGAGCAAATGTGTAATTTGTTTTCAGATTATCCTGATGCAATAGAAAATTCTGTTAAAATAGCTAATACATGTAATGTAGATATAAATATGGGAGAATTATTTTTACCGCCCTTTTCAATTCCTCAAAGTTCTCAATCATCCAATGCTGATGAATATTTAGCTGAATTATGTAATAATGCTTTATCAGAAAAGTATAATAAAATTGATAATAATATTTCTGAAAGATTAAAGTATGAATTGGGCATTATTTCTAAAATGGGGTTTGCTAGCTATTTTTTAATTACACAAGATTTTGTTAAATATGCTAAAGATCATGATATTCCAGTAGGACCCGGCAGAGGTTCTGCAGTTGGTTCTTTAGTATCTTATCTCACAGGAATTACTAATTTAGATCCATTAAAATATAATTTAATTTTTGAACGTTTTTTAAATCCAGACCGTATTTCTATGCCTGATATTGATATTGATTTTTGCATTGAAGGGCGCGAAAAAGTAATTAATTATATCAAAAAACAATATGGAGAAAAATCTGTTGCTCAAATTATTACTTTTGGTAGCATGAAGGCTAAATCTGTGATTCGCGACGTTGGTAGAGTATTAGGAATGAGCTATGGTGAAGTAGATAAAATTGCCAAAATGATTCCTGATGATTTAAAAATGACTATTGAAAAAGCTCAGAAAATTAACAAAGATTTAGCGGCACTAATTAAACAAGATAGTAACTGTAATAATCTTATTAATCAGTCACAAAAATTAGAGGGACTACATAGGCATGCATCTACACACGCAGCTGGCATTGTAATTGCTCCAGGTCCATTAATGCAATATGTCCCATTATTTAAAAACCCATCTACGAATGATATTACTACACAAATTGAAATGAATTCATTAGAAGAAATGGGTTTATTAAAAATGGATTTTTTAGGATTAAGGAATTTAACTGTCATTAATAAAACCATCAAAATGATTCATCACAATCATAATGTATCAATTGATATTGATGCGATTGATTTATGTGATAAAGAAGTATATAAATTATTTGCATCAGGTAATACGATTGGAATTTTTCAATTTGAATCTAGAGGAATGCGTGATTATTTAAAGAAGCTAAATCCAAGCTCTATTGAAGATTTAATCGCTATGAATTCATTATATAGGCCTGGGCCTATGGCCAATATTCCTGAATTTATAGCTCGCAAAAACAATAATAAAACCATTGAATACTTACATCCAGATTTGGAACCTATTTTAAAAGAAACCTATGGTATTATTGTCTATCAGGAGCAAGTCATGCAAATTGGTTCAGTCATTGGTGGATTTACTCTTGCACAATCAGATGAGATGAGAAAGGCAATGGGCAAAAAGAAAAAAGATCTCATGGCAACCTTTAAAATTGATTTTATAGATGGAGCAAAAAGTAAAGACCTTTCTCAAGATTTAGCCATTGAAATATTTGATTTATTAGCAAAATTTGCAGAATATGGATTTAATAAGAGTCATTCAGCAGCATATTCAGTCATTGCTTATCAAACTGCCTGGCTTAAAACTCATTATCCTTCAGAATTTATGGCCTCTAATTTATCCTCAGATTTACTTAACACAGATAGTATTATTAAATTATTAAGAAATACTAAATCATTAAAAATTAATGTATTGGCACCTAATGTTAATACTTCAACTACAGAATTTATAGCAACTGATGATGCTAATATTTCTTATGGTTTAGCAGGCATCAAAAATGTAGGTTATAAATCTATTGAGCAATTAGTTAATTACCGTTCTAAAAATGGTATATTTAAAACTATTTTTGATTTATGTAAAATAGGTTCCCAAGCAATAAATAAAAAAGTTTTAGAAAGTTTAATTAAAGCTGGCGCTTGTGATGAATTAGAAGGGACCAGAGCACAGCAATATAAATTAATTAGTCCTGCTCTTAAATTTGGGCAAAAATATAATGAAGAAATTAACTCTGCTCAATCTAGTTTATTTTCTAGTGAAGTACAAAATACTACATATGTTAAAACTCCACTTCCACAATTAGAGGATTGGACTGAAACTGAAAAATTAAATTATGAAAAAGATGTATTAGGTTTTTATTTGTCAGGTAATCCACTTGATAAATATATTGATGATTTAAAAATATTTACTAACTTTGGAGTACAAAATATAAAAATTGCTAATCAATCACATTATAAAATAGGTGGCAGAATTTTTGATACAAAAATTTTGTATGATAAAAAAAATAATCCATGGTGTATTTCTAGATTAGAGTGTTATAATGGTGTCATTGTAGAATTATTTACTTTTAGTGAAACATATATTAAATATAAAGAATTTTTTATTAATGATAATATTATATATATTGAAGGTGATCCCTCAAAAAAAGATAATGATGATGCTTTTAAAGTCATTACAAAAAAAGTGTATAATATTGATATTATTAGATCCAAATTTTCTAATAATGTAAATATTAAAATTGCATTCGAAGTAAATAATACAAATCTTATTAATGATTTATATGACATTGCAATGCAATTTCCAGGAAAATGTAATTTAATACTACATATTTTTAATAATAAAGGATTAGCACAAAAAATTCAATCAGACAATGTATTAATTTCTAATCAATCAGAATGCATTAAAATGTTATCAAAAAAAATTGGTTCTCAAAATGTTTGGATTTCATAATGAAATTTGTTTTACAACGCGTTTCTCAAGCATCTGTTATTATTGATAATACTGTTTATTCATCTATTAATAATGGCATTTTATTATTAATGGGTATTGAAAAAAACGATAATGAAGATATGCTAGATTATTATGTAAATAAAATTTTAAATATGCGCCTATTCAATGATAAAAATCAAAAAATGAATTATTCAGTGATAGATATTAATGGTGAAATATTAGTTGTTAGTCAATTTACATTATTAGCAGATACTAAAAAGGGAAATAGGCCAAGTTATATAAATGCTGCACAACCAGCGCTGGCTAAAAAATTATATCGCTTGTTTTGTAATAAATTAAAAAACTATGAGATTAATATAAAAAAAGGTAGATTTGGAGCCCATATGAAATTAGACTTTATTAACGATGGGCCTGTAACAATTTTATTAGGTGACAATAAATGAAAAAACGTATTAGAATAGTAATGGCAAAACCTGGGCTAGATGGTCATGATCGAGGTATTAAAATATTAGCAAAAGCCTTTCGTGATTCTGGAATGGAAGTTATTTATTTAGGGCTTAGACAAAGTCCTTCAATGATTGTGAATGCTGCAATACAAGAAGATGCAGATGTGATTGCATTATCTATTTTAAGTGGTGCACATATGACAATTTTTACTAAGGTGATTGAATTACTTAAAGATGAAGGAATAGATGATATATTAGTTACTGGAGGAGGCATTATTCCTGAAGAAGATATTGAAAAATTAGAAAAAATAGGTGTAGGCAAATTATTTACGCCTGGTACTTCCATAGATGAATCTAAAGAGTATATTGAAAATTGGGTTGCTAATAATAGACCATAATGACTTCAAACACGACATATAGTAAAAAAGAATTAGAACATAAATTTGCTGAAGATTTTTCCAATTCCACTTTTCCCTTATTAGCAGAGTTATATTTTTCTGAACATGATTTTGAGCGTGCTCGTCAAGTTTGTGAAATTGGATTAAAGCATCAAGCTAATAATTTAGAGGCACAATATATTTTAGCAAAAATTGAATTAATAGAAGGCAATTCTATTAAATCTGAACGTATTCTAAAATCTATTTATCAAATTAAACCTAACTTTACAAAGGCTACAAAATTATTAGTAGAAGTACGTGATTCTTTAAATCGGAGCAAGACCGAAACAAAAAAAATTATTGATTTTTTATTATCTAATACAGCTGATGATCTTTTTGCACATCAATGGCTTAATAATAATCAGGATAATTTTCATCATAATACAGATCGTAAAATCGATACATTTAGAATCAATGAAAATATTATTTCATTTACATTTTATGAAGTATTAAAACAGCAAAAATATTATCAACAAGCTGTGAGTGTATTAAATGATTTAAATGACCATAAAAAAATAGAATCTAAACTATATAAAAAAGAAATAGATACTATTAATAAATTAATTAGTAAATGAGTTCAATTTTTATAGATAGATTAGATAAATTATATAAAGTCATTGATAGCTCTGGTTATGATGGGTTTTATATTACCAATTTAACTAATATTCGTTATTTAACTGGATTTACCGGATCAGCTGGTTTATTAATTGTATATAAAAATGAATCTTTTTTCTATACAGATGGGCGCTACATTCAACAATCTAAAGAACAAGTAACTGATGCTAAAGTTACTATTATTAATTCTGGTTATTTTCAATCTGTGAAAGATTCTAATATATTTGATAATCAAGATTTAAATATTGCTTTTGAATCACAGCATATGTCTTTTTCCTACTATTCTGATTTGTTGAATTTTTTCCCCAACATTAATTGGATTGCAACAGATTCTCTTATTGAAAATATTGCGTCTGTAAAAGATGCTACTGAAATTGAATCCTTAAAAACAGCTATTGAAATTACTGATGATGTGTTTACTAAAATTATACCAGAAATTCAAGCTGGTGTAACAGAAAAATATATTGCAACTCGGATTTCTTATTTATTTAAAATGAATGGTGCAGAAGGTGATAGTTATGAATCTATTATTGCAGGTGGAGCTAGGTCTGCTTTACCTCATGCTAGACCAACTGATAGAAAATTTAAAAAAGGTGATTTTATTGTAATGGACTTTGGTGCATTATATAATGGATATCATGCTGATATGACCAGAACATTAGTAGTGGGCACACCCACTGCCAAGCATCAGGAAATATATGATATTGTATTAGAAGCTCATTTAAATGGAATTGCAAAAGCTAAGGCTGGGGTTGCTTGTTGTGATGTTGATTTTGCATGTAGAAGTATTATTGATAAAAAAAATTATGGTGATTTTTTTACACATTCTACGGGCCATGGAATTGGATTAGAGGTGCATACTTTACCCCGAATACATAAAAATAATAATGATTTTTTAAAAATAAATCATGTAATTACTATAGAGCCAGGTATTTATATACCAGACTGGGGAGGGGTGCGTATTGAAGATGATTGTTTAATTCAGAAAGATAGATGTATTCCCCTTAATAAATCTACTAAAGAATTAATTTCAGTTTAATGCGTTACCAGTATCAGAGTCAAGGCTTTAAAAATGATTTTTATGGTATTAAAAATAATTTTAATACTACCCCTGTTTTCTTAATAATTATTATAAATATTTTAATTTATTTAATTACTAATAATGAATGGTCTATTCATCAAACTTTTGGTATTTCAAATACAAATTTTAAAATATGGCAGCCTGTCACTTATATGTTTTTGCATGGAGGATTAACCCATTTATTTTTTAATATGTTTCTATTATGGATGTTTGGTAGCAGATTACAAACAATTTGGGGTCCTATTAAATTTATTAGTTATTATTTGATTACTGGAATCGGTGCAGGCGTTTTAATTTATATTTTTAGTGATGCAGTTACTATTGGTGCAAGTGGAGCAATAATGGCGATTTTATTTGCTTATGGCTACATTTATCCAAATCAAATATTATTTTTATGGTTTGTACCTATGAAAGCTAAATATGCTATTTTGATTTTAATATTTTTAGAAATATCACAGGAATTAGCTAGAAATCCCGGAGATAATATTAGTCATATAGGCCATTTGGGAGGCATGTTAATTGGATTTTTATATTTAAAATTTGGTTACCAAATTTTAAAATATTTACCATTTGTCAAAATTAGAAAAGTATATAGTAAAAATAAAAATATTCCAATCAATAATATAGATGATATTTTAGATAAGCTTAAAATTGAGGGGTGGGATGGTTTATCAGAGCAAGAAAAATCAATTTTATTTCAAGAGAGCAAAAAGCGTAATCAAGAAGATCGTCATATTAACTAGTAACATTAAATTTAAATAGCATAATATCTCCATCTTTTACAATATATTCTTTTCCTTCTTGTTTAATTAAGCCAGCTTCCTTTACAGCTAATTCATTTTTATATTTTAATAAATCAGCAAAATGATATACCTCGGCCTTAATAAATCCTTTTTGAAAATCTGTATGAATTTTTCCTGCTGCATCATATGCATTATCATTTAATTTAATAGTCCATGCCCTGATTTCTTGTGGTCCAGCTGTAAAAAAAGTATGTAAAGATAGCATTTTATATGCTTTTCTAATTAGTGAATTAAGAACAGGTTCTGCCACCCCAAATTCTTGTAAATATTCTTTTTGTTCTCTTTCCTCTAGATTTGAAATTTCTTGTTCTAATGAACTGCATATATTAATATAATTTTCATTTCTATTATTTAAATATGTATGTAATTGTTCTAATTCTGAAGATTGAGTGGATGGCATAATATCATTTTCACTGACATTAATGACAAATAAAGTAGCTTTATCTGTTAATAGATTTAATTCTTTCATTAACTCATCTTCAATATTTAATTTATTTAAATTATGGCCGTCATTCAGGTGAGCTAATAAAGTTTCTAATAATTGATTTTCTTGTAATTTTCTACCTGCTTTAACTTCTCTTTTAATTTTTTCAAT
>CETG01186133.1_pt1 | contig 11513 bp, 10 predicted proteins | sample 361471 | NCBI WGS metagenome assembly CETG01 (sample SAMEA2622696, study PRJEB7988) | marine metagenome | isolation source: saline water (ENVO:00002010), including | reverse complement strand
TTGATGAGAGAGATGACGATCAGGAACGGCGGCACGTTTGTAGGTTTGAACGATTACCAGTAATTATACGTATACTTAAATAATAGGTGTCTTGAGTATCAAAATGAGATCGAAAATTAAAACCCAACTTCTATGGTCTAAGGTATTAGCTTCGCTACTGGTTGCTTCTCTTATGGGGTCATGCGGTGTCAGTAATTTGGTTATAGAAGGAAGCTTTCCAACGCCCAATATTAATAAAATACCATTGTCTATGGCTATTTTTTATGACGATGCTCTAAGAGAGTTTTCGTACATGGAGTATAGCGAAACTGGCCGTGAAGAGATAAACATAGAAAGTGGTGAATCACACATTCGGCTATTTAACGCTGTGCTTCCGGCGATGTTTGAAGAGGTCATCGAAATCGAAGGGATGGACGATCCTTTGGTTCAAGAGGTAGACGCAGTCTTCTCTCCAACTATTGAGGAATTTCAGTTAGCGCTTCCCGAAAAGACTAAGCTTGATGTGTATGAGGTTTGGATCAAATACAATATGCGTATAGTTGATCGGAGCGGAAATTCTCTTGCCGACTGGGTTGTTACATCTTATGGGAAGACTCCGACAGCAACCTTTCTCTCAGTTGAAGACGGGATTAACGAAGCGGCCATAGTGGCTTTACGTGATCTAGCCTCAAGCTTCTCACTAAATTTTTCCCAAATTCCGGAGGTACAGGACTGGTTGAGTAACCTTTGATAAGAGTACGGCCAGTTGATTTTTCAATGAAAATAATTTCAAAATTAAAGGCTTCTATCGGGTGTATCATTGCCACATTAGGTGTTTCCTGCACAAGCACTACAGTTGATGAATTCAGGCAGGGCGCAACTAGTATAGAGGGTGATGAATCGGTTGTTATTCTTGGCCGTCGTCAAGCTAGTGATTTTGAGACAAAATCAGATTTTGTTGAATGCGTCGGTGAAAGAATGGGCGAGGGTGAGAATGCTATAAGTGTTATTCCTGAAAGAGAATTTATAGACGCGATGTTTCCTTGGTTTGAACCGAGAACTGCGCCATTACGTGCAGGGGACCTTGAGCAGCTGTTGGCTGAGGATGTGGTAGCCCAGAAAATGAATGAATTTGGCATTAAATACATGGTTTGGGTAGAAGGTTTTACCGAGACTACCGGTAGAACTGGATCAATATCTTGCACGGTAGGCCCTGGCGGTGGAGGGTGCTTCGGTTTTGGTACCTGGGAGGACGATGCTAATTTTGATGCCAGAGTATGGGATGTAACCTCTTTAAAAAATGTTGGAACTATCAATACCGATGCAACCGGGCAGTCGTACCTGCCTGCGCTTGTTGTACCTATACCGTTGATAGCGAGAGTAGAAACGAATGCGTGTAACCGATTAGCCGCGCAGTTAAAAGACTTTGTTAATGGTGAATAACTTATGTTTAGCCTTACAAAAATAACTGACGCTAAAATAAATCCAACTGATCATCTTTCTGCCAGAGTTTCTTTGAATGAAACGCGCACGTTAAGATTACTTTTCTGCTTATTAATTAGTATACCTTTTGTAAATTCTTGTGCCGTTAACCCAGCCACGGGCGGAGCGAATTTGGTACTTATGTCGGAGAACCGTGAAAAAGAGATAGGTCTTGAGGAGCATGAGAAGGTGCTTGAGGGCATGACTCTTTCTGAAGACAAAGAATTGCTTAATTATGTTCGAGAAGTTGGCAATCGAGTCGCTCAGGTTAGTCATCGACCAGATTTAGAATTTAACTTTTTTATTATAGATAGTCCTGAGATAAACGCTTTTGCTCTTCCAGGAGGATATGTCTACATAAACAGAGGGTTACTCACCTATCTAAACTCTGAGGCTGAACTTGCCGCCGTTTTGGCTCATGAGATTGGCCACATAACGGCTCGGCATGCTGTGCAGCAGCAGGCGCGGGGAGCACTGGCGAGGGGCGCCGCTGTGGCTGGAGGTATAGTGGCTGGAGTCGCCACAGGATCTGGATATGCGGCTTCTCAAATCAGTGAGGTTGCGTCTATTTGGGCTCAGACTGGTTTAAGTGGTTTTGGTCGGGACAATGAGCTTGAGGCAGACAGTTTAGGAGCTGGATACCTCTTGAAGGCTGGTTATGATCCGACAGCCGTAATCGATGTAATTACTGTATTGAAAAATCAAGAGGATTTTAACCGTTTAGCAAATGGTGGAAGAGGAACGTATCATGGACTCTTCGCTACGCATCCTCGAAATGACAGGCGTCTTCAGGAGGCTGTTGCCCAAGTGGGCAAGTTAGAGAATAGTGAACTTGCCATGGTCGACCAAAAAGTTTTTAGAGAGCACCTCGATGGCTTAATTGTCGGACAGAGCAACGCGTCTCAAATGACAGATACTCGAAATCGTTACTATCAAGATTTGCTTGGCTACACATTAGTATTCCCAGACGATTGGGAAATTGAATCAACCACGACTACTGTAATTGCAAAAAGCCCTAGCTTAGGATCACTTCGGATTGAAGCGCAGCGCCTTCAAAACAATATTGATCCTCGTAGTTTTATTCAAAATATTTTGGGCACAGAAAATCTCTTAAAGTCGGAGGGTTTGTCCCAATTTCGCCTTCAGGGCCACACTGGGATTACGGAAAGCAATGATCTCGGTTTGAAGGAGCGGGTAGCTGTTATTTATTTGGGACCTCGAGCCTTTATTTTTAGGGGTGAAATACCTGCGAACGCCGACGAAGAGGAGCTTGATCAAACGCTTTTATCCTCGATACGCTCCTTTCGTGCAATCCAGAGAGGGGAGGTGGTTGCAGGTGGAGAACTCAAAATAAAGTTTGTGCAGGCAACAGAATTCTTTGATTTTTCAATTGTTTCTCAGAATAGTAAGATAGCTAACTTTCCCGAGGAAACTCTTCGACTGTTAAATGGGTATTATCCAACCGGTAATCCTAAAGAAGGCGAGTGGATAAAACTCGTCGAATAACAAAGTACGCCGATAAGCTCTATAAGTAGCCTTGCGTTCTTAAAAATAATTGGACGCAGTATGGGCTACCTTCAGATAAAAAATTACTGACTATGGCAGAAAATTCACAAGACAAGGTTCTTATAGTTGGTCCGTCATGGGTTGGTGATATGGTTATGTCACAAGCTCTTTATAAAGCACTTAAGGAAACTAATCCGCTCACACATTTATCTGTCTTGGCTCGAAGTACGTTGAGGGCATTATTCGAGAGAATGCCTGAGGTCGACAAGATACTCAACTCTGATTTCGCGCTTGGCAAAAATGTGATTGGGTTGTATGGCTCAACTTCGCCCGACTTCACCCCGCCTTTATCCAACAGTAAGAAATTGATTTCTACTGATATTGAATGTCGGCCCCGTTTCGAAAGAGAGTGTCGATTTAGTCATCTTCGTTGCCTAACTGAAATTAAACCTGAGAGAGTTTTTGACGCTATGACTTCCTTTGGTCAAGACGTAAATTAAGGAATATGTGAAGTGCGTGTTCTGATAGTGAAAGTTTCTTCCTTGGGAGATATTATCCATACCCTTCCAGCTGTTACGGATGCGAAACGAGCATATCCTAAATTAGTGTTCGATTGGGTAGTCGAGGAGAATTTTACGGAAGTTCCGGCATGGCACCCCGCGGTAGATCGGGTTATTCCTGTTGCGATTAGGCGCTGGCGAAAAAGCTTGATGAGAACCTATCTAACCCATGAATTTCGGGCGTTCAAGCGCGCTTTGCAAGGAACCAGATATGACTTAGTCATCGATGCTCAGGGGTTAATCAAAAGTGGGATAATTAGCAGAATGTCCCGTGGGCTCACTATTGGCCTCAGTAATAGAACCGTTAGAGAACCTCTGGCTGCTTTATTTTACAACAAAGCATACTCTATCCCTTGGACGGAGCATGCCGTGGACCGAGTAAGACAATTATTTTCGAGGGCGCTTCAATATCAATATGACACGGATTTAATTTCTTATGGAATTGACAGAGCGAAACTAAAAACCAAAACAGAGAATGTGCCCGGTAAAACAGTTGTTTTTCTGCATGGGACCACGAGAGAAAATAAGTATTGGCCTGAGGAAAAATGGCGCAATCTCGCAAATTTAGCTACAGAATATGGATATGATGTAGTTCTACCGTGGGGGACATTGGAGGAAAAAAAGAGAGCAGAGTTTATTGGCGAAGGAAATCTCAATGTAAAGATCCTTGGGAAAAAATCTCTTTCAGATCTTGCCGGGGTTATTATTAAATCCAAGGGTGTTATTGCCGTAGATACTGGACTAGGCCATCTTGCGGCCGCGCTTTCCAAATCAACAGTCTCCCTGTACGGACCCACAAATCCCGCATTATGCGGGACTTACGGCCGAAATCAGGTACATTCAAAGCTAGAAGACGAGCCGACTGATGTTTGGAATAAATTTGAAAAGCTAACAAATAGTTTATAGAGTTTTGGTTTTTGATGTTCAGCAATAACCATAAAAAGGACGTCATAAAGTCATGCCAGTGATATGGTTTGGAATAGAACGAAAGCTACATGACCGCTTCCAGTGAGATCTAATGATGATGGCATCTGACTTTACGATCGATTATCAAATAAGATTGCTATGAAACTAAGTTTTCTGATCTATTCATATTTTCCATATGGTGGCCAGCAGCGCGATTTTCTTCGTATTGCAGAACGCTGTGTTATCAAGGGTTACAAGGCTGATGTCTATACACTTTCTTGGCAAGGCGATGCGCCGTCAAATCTTAATGTAATTATTGTTCCTGTCAAAGCGCTTACGAATGTGGGTCTTTATAGGAAATATACTTCATGGGTCTTTAAACACCTAAGGAATAAGGAGCCGAGTGTCGTTATCGGATTTAATAAGATGCCCGGTCTTGATGTTTATTTTGCTGCTGATCCTTGCTTTCTTGAGAAGGCAAAAAATCAGCGCGGGCCTTTCTATAAGTTTACCTCTCGCTACAGACATTTCGCTGAATATGAAAGAGCAGTATTTGGAGAAAACCAAACTACGGAAATTATGACCCTTACTGCTCAACAAAGGCAAGATTTTGAGGAATATTATCCTGATAGCATACGGCGTATGCATGATTTGCCGCCAGGTATAGACTTAGACCGAAGGATAGATGATCAACGGGAAACTAAACGTTTAGCCTTTCGGGAAAAATTCAGCATAACAAGGGACGAAATCGTTCTACTTCAAATTGGGTCAGGTTTTAAGGTCAAGGGTATTGATCGCTCCTTAAAAGCAGTTGCTTCACTCCCCTCTGAGTTGAGAGAGAGAGTTATTTTTATTGTAGTTGGCAAAGACAAACCAGCCAAAGTACTAAAATTAGCAGACGATTTAGCGATTAGAGATAGGTTGTTAATAGTTCCTGGCAGCGAAGATATTCCGGACTTTTTAGCTGGTTCAGACTTAATGCTCCACCCCGCATATAGGGAGAGCGCCGGGCACGTGCTGTTAGAGGCGATGGTTTCCGGCCTACCAGTATTGACTACTTCTACTTGCGGTTACGCATGGCACATAGAGCAAGCAAAATCTGGGTTAGTCTGTGCTGAACCTTTTAATCAAAATGAGTTGAATCATAAATTAAGCTTAATGATAAAAAATCCGAATGAAATAAGCTGGTCAGAAAATGGTTTGAAATATGAAAGAGAGAACGATTTGTATTCTTTGCATGAAAAAGCAGCGGATCTAATCGATAAATTTGCGGAAAATATGGAATGAGATACTTATGGTTTATTTAAGCGGGGAGCTTAAAAACTTTTTTTCCGACTCTGATCCATATAAAGTGTTAAAAGAGCTAAACGGTAATGTTTATAGGGAGGTTAAAAATCGTAAGACGCTTCGGTTCGAATATAACGGCAAGAGCTATTTCGCAAAGATTCACACAGGCGTTGGATGGATCGAGATCTTTAAAAATCTGATTCAGCTTAAGAGTCCAGTGCTAGGCGCAAAGAATGAATGGAGTGCACTCAAACTTCTCAAGAGCAATTCAATCAAGACAATGACTGTAGTCGCCTATGGAGAGAAAGGCTGGAATCCAGCTAAGCGACAGTCTTTCATCATCACAGAAGATCTCCAACAAACAATTAGTCTAGAGGACTACTGCCTTAACTGGCTAGACTCGAAGCCCCAATTCTCTGAGCGGAAAGCCTTGATATGCAAAGTTGCCGAAATTGCCTCGGCTCTGCATTCTTGTGGCATCTGTCATCGCGACCTCTACTTATGCCATTTTCTTTTACATAAAGAAGAGTCTAAATTTCCACAAATTTCTGTAATTGATCTTCATCGTGCTTTAATTCGAAAGCAATTACCAAAGAGATGGGTAATTAAGGATATCGCCGGTCTTTATTATTCGGCTATGAGCATCGGACTAACAAGCCGGGACATACAGCGGTTCATTTGGCAATACAGTAAATTGAATAAAAATTTTACCGTTAGAGAAAACGGCGAATTTTGGATGCGAGTTAAGGAGAAGGCCACCAGAATGCATAAAAAACTTGAGCCCGCGAGGTAAGATTTGAAGACCTACACGTCCTCCGAATTGACTCAGCTTGGAAGGCAAATAGTTACGCCCTTTCTTATTGAAATCCATAAAGAGGGATGTCTAGGCCAAATCAAAATAAATAAGATCCTTCGAATTATCCCGAGGAAAAGATTAGTAGCTAAAGCTAATTGGCAGGGAACCACAGTCTTAGTAAAGATATTCTTTTCACGCCTGCGTTGGAAGCGGAATTTATCCAGGGATATTTCTGGGATTAATCTACTTAGGAAAAATGGACTTCGAGCTCCTGCCATACTTCATGAGGGAGAACTAGCTGATAAAAAAGGTGCGGCTTTAGTTTTAGAATTTGTTGAAGATGGCAAGACGGTGGGAGAGTATTTCAAAGAAGCTGAATCAGCGAGCGAGCGACAGCTGTGGTTTATAAAGACGGTTCGTGCGATCGGTGTTTGTCATCGCAGCGGATTATGGCAGTCTGATCTTCACATGGATAATTTTCTGCAATCAAAAAACCACATTTACTATCTGGATGGCGGGGGTATTCGGGTACTTGAAGATTCTTCATCTAATTATGTGATACCTAGAAATATTGCTCTATTCCTTGCACAATTTAAAGTTGAGAATGACGAAAATATTGGCATCTTATTGAAGGAATATTGTCTTGAAAACAAAAAAATAAATAATCTAAATAAGAAGCTAATAGCGGACAAAGTTAGAGAGGCTCGAATCTTACGTATATCTAATTATGAAAAAAAACTATTCAGGTCTACGACTGCTCATCGTAACATTAGATCAATTCGTAAAGTCGTAGTGCATGCTAGAGACATTTACTCTCCTTCTTTTGAAGGTTTTGTAGGAGATCCGAATAGCTATATAAAAAAAGAGTGGATAATGAAGGATGGAAACTCTACTACAGTAGCAGAGTTTAATTTTGATGGGGAAATATGTGTCATAAAAAGATACAACTTGAAATCGCTCTGGCAAAAAATGAAATACCTGTTCAAAACAAGCAGAGCGGCAAAGTGTTGGCGTAATTCATTAATGTTACGAATGTTAGGAGTAGAAACACCACGGCCTTTCATGATTATTGAAGAGAGGCTATTCGGATTATTAAGACGAAAAGCCTATTTTGTCTGCGAAAAAATCGAAGCTCCAAATCTTATGGAGTATTTTGAAGACAAGCAATTGAAACATTCTGAATTGGTTCAGATAATTGATAAATTTAGAAACCTTTTTCAGACAATGATTGACTATAAAATTAGTCACGGTGATATGAAGGCCTCAAATTTTATTTTCCATAATGAAAAACTTATTGTTTTAGATCTTGATGGAATGGAAAGACACCAGAGTAATCGATCTTTTAAAAAGGCGATTATGAAAGACTTTAATAGGTTCATGAAAAATTGGCGTAATAATGAATATGAAGAAGAATTTAAGAGCATGATTGATGAACTTGAAATACTAACTAATTCTTAGTTTATGGATTTACCCTTCGATACACGGCTATCCGCATATTTTCTCTATTAGGGAATGCTGTTTGCAAGTTGATATAGGGAGAAATGGATTCCCTTCCGATAATTTGCAACGCCTCATAGTTCATCTCTAAAAAAATTAAGTCATTGGCCTCTAAATCAAGAATTTCTTTTTCAGAAATAATACGGGCTACTCTATCATAATTTTCAATTTCGCCAGAAAAGTAAGCAATTGCATGGTTATTTGTGATAAGTCGTTTATGAAAATGGTTTTCAGCCTGGTACCACGCAAGCGACTCGTTAATGTAAGTTTTTGGTGGTCCAAAACTTATAAAAGAATCAAAGGCACAATATCCAAAGAATAATATAAGGACTCTGTTGTATAGAATTTTTAGTGAGGTCTGTTGCACTCGCTCAATAATTTTATCAAGTATTAAGGGTATGAAAAGTATTAATGCTAAACAGAAAAGCATAGAGTAACGAGTGGAAACAAATTTGGTAATGGTGATGAATACAAATACTATAGTTAGATTAGTTAATAAAAAAATAAAAATTGGGATTATTTTTAATCTGTCTAGACTTATTGTGCGCTTAAAGGCGCCGTATGCCAGCAGCCAGAAAAAAGGTCCTCCGATACCCTGAAATAATTTTACAAATAGTATCGCCACGAGCCCTGCTGTTACAAACAAACTCAAGTAGGGGCCCGAATATGTTTGGGCATATTCTCCAAATATACCTCGGCTCAACGAATAATTTTGGTCTTCATTAAGACTAGTGAAGTTATTAAAGAATGGTTCATAGACAGCGATGAATCTTAGTAAAACTGATATGAGATTAATGCCCATTGTTTGAAACAATAAGAACATCAAAACTAGTACAGAGGCTATGATCACAGTACACTTTTTTAGCTGTTGATACTTAAATTGTTTCTGGAGCCGATTGTCAAAAAGTAAGGCTATTGGAAGCGAGAATATGTAAGTAATTGCTTCCACTCTAAAAAGAGAGGCGAGAGCGATTGAGCCACAAAAAACAAGAAAGTTTTGCAAGCGGTTAGACTCTAGGAATAGTAAAAAATGCCAAAGGCCAAATAAGCTGAGCGCCCACATCGCTATGTCGCGAATAATATCAAATCTCAATTCATTTAGTGTGGGAAACAAGAGTATGCAGGTAGCTGCTAAAATGGAAACCGACTTTGAAGCATTCAAGAAACTTACTATGCTTATATAGGAATAAACCAAAAGTGAGAGAAAAAAAGCGTTAACGATGTGTGCCGCAGTTATTAGATCTGTTCCTAGATTACTGACGAACGCAATAAGTAAGGGGTAGCTCGCCCACGAATAATATTGCCAAGAAGCATTAATTCCCTCGTTGAGTGCAATCTCAGCTATACGAATATAAGAGTAAGCATCATCATTTGGCAGACCTGGATTCAGAATAGTAAAGCATGAAACTAGAAGGCTAATAAGCACCCCTATAATTCTTATATCCGTGTTAACGAGTTGCTCTATTCTGCCCGTATTCACTATTCCAATATACCTGTTTTCATTTAATAGGGTCGAGCTGACTTACCCGCAGCCTGAGTTTTAAAACGTCTGTGCAACCATAGATATTGTTCTGGCCTTTCTCTTATTGCGTTTTCAATGAGCTTGTTGATTATTGATGCATCTGTTTTTGATTCACCTGTTGGATAGTTCTCCAATTTCTTGCTGAATCGTAGTTCATATCCGGAATCGTCGCCTTTACGATAATGGCTGAAAAAGATGACGGCAGAATTATTGAAATCTGCGATACGAGCGGTGGCAGTGATTGTAGCTGCATTAACTCCGAAGAACGGAACGAATACAGAGTGCTTTGGGCCGTAATCCTGATCTGGAGCATACCAAATGACGTTGCCTTTCTTCAGGCTTTTTAATGCACTGCGGATGTCCTTTCTGTCAATCACGGAGGGATAATGACGGGATCTTCCTCTGAGCATTGCATGGTCAAAAAGGCAATTTTTAAACGGGCGATACGTTACATCCATTTTTTGAAATAAGCTCAGTAGGAATCCACCTATTTCCAAAGTAGTGAAGTGTGCGCAAATCAATAGTACTCCGCGACCATCAGCAACAGCATCCTTTAGATTCTCTAAACCGGACACTGTTAATTTAGATTTAAACTCATTGGGATCTCTATGCCAGACAATAGCCGTTTCGATCAATCCTATACCATTCGAGATAAAGGTTCTCTTGACCAAATGACGTAATTCCTCATTTTTGAGTTCTGGATAACAAAGTTTTAAGTTGACCTCACAGATATGTCTTCTACTCTTGGCAAGATAGAAAGTCATATAACCCAATAATTTCCCAAATTTTATTTGTAAAGCAAAAGGGAGATAACTTACTAATTTCATAAAACCAATAAGCAACCAAGTTGGCCAATATTGAGGCGACCAAAATTTTAACATGGAGAGCCATTTCTCTCTTTTTTCTGCATTAGGCACAGTTGCTCACTCTTCAACAGAACTCAGTTATTTAGACTACATTTGAAACAAGTTTTTACTTTTAAAACACATTTGCAATGCTCGCATAATCTTATGTTTAGCTTACTTTAATGACAAAAGAGCAACAAATTAATTACTCTTATAACAGGAGTGTCCTTATAATTTGATCCTTATGCTATCATGAAATTTAATTCAGCCTTATATTTTGGTGGGTAACCCAGGAAAGATTGGAGGGTATGCATGAAACTCGAAATGCCAGAGTTCCAGAAGGCCAAGCTTTTGGTTATTGGAGATATAATGCTTGATCGATACTGGCATGGAAATGCCTCTCGCGTATCTCCTGAGGCGCCTGTGCCTGTCGTTTGCGTAGATAGTAGAGAAGGTAGGCCCGGTGGTGCTGGCAACGTGGCTCTTAATATTTCTGCTCTGGGCTCTGCGGCTAGATTGATAGGAGTCGTTGGAAAAGATGAGACAGGGAAGGAGCTACAATCTCAATTGCAAGCAGCAGGAGTTTACTGCGATTTCAACTGGTCTGAAAATAAACCAACAATCACAAAGCTGCGCGTAATTAGTCAGCACCAACACCTAATAAGACTAGATTTTGAACAGCTCTTTGAAAAACATGACGTGGGAGGTTTGTTTGATAAGACAGAGAGGTTAGTTCAAGATGTCCACGCAATAGTTTTTTCTGATTACAATAAGGGAGCTCTGAGTGAAATAACCAAAATGATAGAATTGGGTCGCTATCATAAAAAACCAATAATTGTTGACCCGAAAGGAACGAATTTCCAAAAGTATAAAGGAGCAACAATAATCACGCCGAACCTTTCTGAATTTGAATCTGTTGTAGGGAAGAGCAATGATGAGCAAGAATTAATAAATAAAGGGTTAGGGTTGGTCCAAGATTTATCACTAGACGCCCTTCTAATTACACGAGGCGAGCATGGAATGACATTAATCCGATCGGGCTCGCCTGAACTTCATCTGCCAGCTAGAGCTCAAGAAGTTTACGATGTTACTGGCGCAGGAGATACAGTAATTTCGGTATTAGCAGCCGCGAT
>CETG01068433.1_pt1 | contig 11559 bp, 12 predicted proteins | sample 361471 | NCBI WGS metagenome assembly CETG01 (sample SAMEA2622696, study PRJEB7988) | marine metagenome | isolation source: saline water (ENVO:00002010), including | reverse complement strand
CATTGCATTAATTTGTGCGATAAGTTTATTTTTGTTCCAGCAGCTCAATCACCTGGAAAAAACATTCCTTCAGCTACTGATGAACAAAGAATTGACATGTTGAAATTATTGATAGATACCCAAGATAGTAATAAAGTTTCAATTGATAGGTTTGAGATAGATTCAAATACAAAACCCAGCTATACTATAGATACTATTTCTTATTTGAAAAAAAAATTTAATAATGATTCTATATATATGGTCATAGGGGCAGATCAATATAAGAGTTTATCTGATTGGAAAGATTATAGTAAAATTATTAAAGAAGTTAAAATTGTATGTTTTAATAGAAAAGTATCACAATTAGACAATCAAAATGATATAAAATTTATAGATTTTGATTATCAAATTTCGTCTACCGAAATTAGATCAGAAATTTCTATTGGAAACAGAGGTAAAATTAAAAATTATTTAACAAAGGAGATAGACCGTTTAATTTTTAATAATGGTTTATATGTAAATTGAAATGATAATTAATGATGATGGCACATTGCTCGGTTTATTTTTATTAATTAAACATTTGGCACCATATTTTTTATTTATTTTAGGCTGTATTTTTTTGTATTATTCTTCTGAATCATTTATTGATAAATCAATTTTAATATCTCAAAAAATGAATATATCACCAATAATTATTGGTGCTTCAGTAATAGCTTTAGGCACAAGTCTACCTGAATTATTAGTATCACTATATTCTATTTTTATGTACAGTGATCCAAATAATATAGATAACTTATCATCATCAGGTATTGTAATAGGCAATATTTTAGGTTCTAATATTGCAAATGTAGCCCTTGTATTAGGTTTTTGTGCTTTTTTATATAAAGTAATTTTTGAATCTAATGTATTAAAAGATTTATTATTTATATCATTCCTAGGCAGCTATGTTCTTATTTGTCTATACTTCAATTTTAGTATTAATTATATTCATGGTATTTTATTATTAATATCATTTTGTATTTATTTTTATTATTTAATATCAAATAATGACCCTGATTCAGATTTTGAAAATAAACCTGGCTCATCTAGCTTATGGTATAGTTTATTTATTATTGTTCTTTCTATGTTTGGATTATCTTTAGGCACAAATTTAATAGTTGAAAATGCATTATCAATATCTGAATTAATGGGTATAAGTAAGTTGAATGTGGGATTTTCAATAGTTGCATTAGGCACTTCTCTTCCGGAGTTGTTTACTTCATTAGCTTCAATTAAAAGAAAAAAATATAATTTATTAATTGGAAATGTAATTGGCTCTAATGTTTTGAATGTTATATTTGTTTTAGGTATTTCATCATTATTTACGAATATTAATGTAAGTGCTGATTTTATAAGAGGTGGAAATTTAATAGCTATAGTATTTATTATTTCTCATCTAATTGTATTATTAAATTATTTAATTAATAGATCTGTATCAAAATTTTCAGGTTTATTATTATTAATTGTATATTTTTTCTTTATCTTTAAATTATTTTAAATCTATACTAAAGTTGAACTATGATTAATTTTATTAATGTATCTATAAAACATTCTGATTCAAGAGGAATACATGATATCTCTTTTAATATAGAAAAAGGACAATTTGTATATTTGATGGGTCCTACTGGAGCTGGAAAATCTACAATTATTAATTCAATTTTACGTAGGGCTATACCAAATTCTGGTCAAATTATTATTAATGATCTAGATATTTCATTACTTAACAATACTGATTTAGCTTATTATCGAAGAGATATTGGTATGGTATTTCAAGATTTTAAATTAATGGATGATAGGACAATATTTGAAAATATAGCTCTACCATTACAAATTATTGGTTCTAATTATAAAATTATTTCAGAAAAAGTTATTAAAGTTTTAGATAAAGTAGGACTAATTCATAAAGCTAATGCTTATCCAAATGAATTAAGTGGCGGAGAGCAGCAGAAAGCATGTGTAGCAAGAGCCTTAATTAAAAATCCTAAAATTATTGTTGCTGATGAGCCTACGGGTAATTTAGATCCAAGTTCTTCTGATGATATAATTGATTTATTGGAAGGGGAATCAAGGCTAGGTACAACTATAATTATGGCAACTCATAATTATCCCTTGATTGAAAATAGAATTAAGCATTTTATAGAATTAAATAATGGAAGAATAGTTTCATGATTGAACAATTAAGATTTATTTTTTTTGAAAGCTTTCAATCTTTTAAAAGGTATCCAGTATATTCATTTATTTCTTCTCTAACTATCATGATATGCTTAATTGTTATTTCATTTATTATTTATTTATCTAATGTCACAAATAATATATCTGATAATTTTAAAGATAATGAGTCTATTTTAAAAATTTTTATTAATAATTCAATAGGAGATGCGGAGTCTAATAAAATATGTGAAGATATTAGAGATAAATTTAATTTTCAATATGCTACCTTTGAAAATCGAAATGATTTATTTAAAAATGTAGATAAGAATTTGCAATCGTGGTTAAAGGATGATTTGAATTTTATTCCTTGTTTATGTTCCATTAATATTGATTTAAAAACAATTAATAAAATAGATAGTATAATTAATTCTATTAATGAAACCTATGGTAAAAAAATAGAGAAAACAATATATCCTCGTTCTTATTTAAATAAATTTGAAAAAGCTTTATCTATGGGTTATTCTATAATATTTATCATTGGAATAATAGTTTTTATTATTAGTATTTTTAATATTTCAAATATAATTAAGCTTAATATTGAGTCAAGAAAAAATATTATTGAAATTTTACAATTACATGGAGCGAAAAAATATTTTATTAAGGCGCCATTTATTATTGAAGGGGTCATTCATGGATTTATTGGATTTCTATTTTCCAGCTTAATTATTTTTTTAGTATTTAATTCTTTTTCTTTAGATTTATATAATCATTTTTTAGTTAATTCATTAATTACGACAATTCCGTTTAAAGTTTATATAATTTTAAATTTAATATTTGGTATTCTTCTTGGGTTGATTGGTAGTAATTTAGGGACATCTAATTATTTAGAATAAGGAGTTTTGATGTCAAAAAAAACAAAATCAGATAAAAGTAAACAGAAAAAAACTAACTCTTCTAGTGCATCTAAAGTAAAAAAATTAAGTTCTGAAATAAGTTCATTAAAAGACAGTTTAAATAAATCAGATGAAAAATATATTAGATTGATAGCTGAGTTTGATAATTTTAAAAAACGAAATAATAAAGCTCTTATTGATTCTCATCAAAATTCAATTGAAAAAATTATTGGCTCTTTTTTACCTATCATCGATGATATTCATAGGATTTTAAATGATAAAGATAATAATGATAGTCAAATAATTATTGATGGAATATCTATGGTTGAAACAAAATTAAAAAAAATATTATCATCTTATGAGGTTGAATCTTTTGAATCTAAAGGCGAGGTTTTTGATCCAGATTTTCACGAAGCTATTATGAGTCAAAATTCAAAAGAAAAAGAAAATATAATTATTGAAGAGTTTGAAAAAGGTTATAAAATTAATGATAAGATAATAAGACACTCCAAAGTGATAGTCAGTAAAGGAAAAAAATGAGAGATTACTATGAAATTTTAGGAGTAAATAAAAACTCATCTAATGATGAAATTAAAAAAGCATATCGTAAAATTGCAATTAAGTATCATCCAGATAAAAATCCTGACAATAAATCTGCTGAAGATAAATTTAAAGAAGCTGCTGAAGCCTATTCAGTATTAAGTGATAATGAAAAGCGACAAAGATATGATCAATTTGGGCATGCAGGCGTTAATAATGGGCCTGGTGGTGCTGGTTTTTCAAATATGAATGTTAATGATATTTTTTCAGCATTTGGGGATATTTTTGGAGATTCAGATAATATTTTTGGCAGTATGTTTAGCAATCAAAGGGGGGCAAGAAGAAAAAAAGGAGGAAGTGATCTTAAAATATCTATTCCGTTAACTTTAGAGGAAATGTATGCTGGTGGCTCTAAAACAGTCAAAATAAAAAGATTAGAAAGGATTTCTGGACAAAGTCCTCAAAAGTGTTCATCTTGTGGAGGGTCAGGCCAATTAAAAAGAGTAAGCAATTCTTTTTTAGGCCAAGTAGTAAATATTGTTGAGTGTAGTAATTGTAATGGGCAAGGAATGGTTGGTGGTAGAGAAAAAAAATCTACTGAAGTTACTTTTGATATACCTCCAGGAGTTTCATCAGAGCATTATCAAGTTGTGCAGTCAATGGGTAATCAAGGCGTTGATAATTCTGATGATGGTAATTTAATAGTTTATTTTGAAGAAAAAGAACACCCATTATTTTTAAGAAATGGTAGTGATATTTATATGTCTATTTCTATTGGATATCATCAAGCAGTATTAGGAGGTAAAGTTAAAGTACCTACTATTATTGGTAATGTGAATTTAACAATTCCAAAAGGAATAAAATCAGGTCAAGTGGTGAGAGTTAAAGGTAAAGGAATGCCTGATCCTAGGAGAAGAGCAAATGGTGATCAATTTGTTAAAATAAATATTATAACTTCTGATAGTAAGAACAAAGATTTTATATTATTAATGGAAAAAATGAAAGAAATTTTAGGAGATGATATTAATTGTTCTAAATTTGAATAATTTTATCGAAATTTAGTTTATGAAAACAGATATAAAAAACAAGTCTATAGATAGAAATCAAATTGAATTAAAATCATTTATTTATGATTGGGGATTAATATTCTTAGTAATGTTGTTAATATTTATTATTTCAATGCCACCATTAATATGGAATGAAGAAAATTTTAAAATTTCTAATAGCAGAAATCGAATGCTTGATTTGGCGTACGCTCTTAAATCTTATAATAAATTAACAAATGATTATACAGATGATAAAGAATTGATTTTTGAAACTATTATGCATGTTAGAGATTCTTTGATTGCAAATGAAACTCTAAGTGGAAAAAAGAATATTTATTTATCATGTTCTTATGAAGCTACTTTTTTAATGGACCCTATTGAAGGATCTAGAGTAGACAGTCAAATTGATTTAAGTTTAATTGATAAAAAAGATAGATTAAAACATATTGATAAAACTATATATGATATGAAGAATATTGATTATGAAGGAACTAGAATTTATGAGATACCTGAAATTGACGATGTGAAAAATATACCTGATCAAGTACCTTTAATTCAAATAGATTACAATACTCAAACTACGCGCTTTACGGAGCCTTCTCTTAAAACTATCGATTCATTATATTCTTCTAAAAATTTAATAAGATTTGTAAGAAGAGATTGTGCAGATACTGTTAAAGTTGATATCCCAAGAAATTTTGGATATATGTTAGATACTTTATTTAGTAGATCTTCTATTATCACTGAAAATGTAGTTGATACTATATATACTTTAAAAGAGCCTATTGAAAATAATGAAGTTCAAACCAGTTATGTTAAAAATGAATACTTGTTTCGATATATTCCTAAAAATGAATATGATAGTTTATGGAATTTTGGTATTCCTTTAAAAAATGGCGAGTTAATTACTTTAGATTCAACTTATCTAAATAAGCTTATAAGTGACACAACTTATACTATTACATATATTGATGATGAAGAATTTGATGAAACAGAGGAAGAGGCTTCAAATCACATGGTAAGAAAAATACTAGATATGGATATTTGGTATCAGATTGAAGATAATATGAAAAAATGTGCTGATTACAAAAAAGAATCTATTTGTTTAGAGGATAGTGATTGCACATGGGATTTAGAATTAGGATGTATTGATAATGTTATAATTTCAGAAGATACTTCAAATAAAAATACTGAAAGTGATGATGAAAATATTATATCCGATGATGAATGGGATGATTTATTTGCAGATTTTGAGGATGAATTAAAAAATGAATTAGAATTTGGTGATACGTTAAAAGTGAAATATGACTTTAAGAGCAGATTTATATCTGGATATGAAATAATTAACAGGACTATTAATATTGAAGATTATGATCGAAAAAGGTATGATTTGACTAATAAATTAACATTTTCTCCTATTAATGGAGAGGAATATAGTATTATTTTATCTGGTAATAATGAGTTTGATACAGGTGAACCATATATTGATGCAAATAATAATGGGATGTGGGATATAGGTGAATATTATACTGATAAACCAGTGAATTATAAAATTATTTCTCCAATAGATGATAATTATAAAGAAAATAGATTTTTAATTTTTAGTTTTCACCCAGGAGACCCTGGCTATATTGAAAATGATGAAGTCAGCTGGGATGCCAAGCCAAAATGGAGCTTTCCAATTAAATAAATTCCTCTAAATAAATTTAATTTATATAATGATTAGTATTATTGCAGGCAAGTATAAGGGAAGAAAACTTTCTTACTTTAAGAATAATCTTGTACGTCCTACTCAAGCGAAAGTCAGAAAATCTATTTTTGATATTTTAGGCCCTTTAGATGGCATGAAAGTATTAGACTTATATTCTGGAATTGGAAGTCTAGGTATAGAATCATTAAGTAGAGGGGCATGTCATTTAACGGCTGTAGAGAAAAACCCTAAAGTATTTAAAATATTATTAAATAATGTTAATATGGTATGTAAAGATGATGACGTTAAATTGCATAGAATGGATGTAAGCCAATTTTTAGATAGAAATACTCAAAAATTTGATATTATTTTTGCAGACCCTCCATACAATGAATTAAATTTTTTTGATATTAAAGAATCTATTTCTAACTTCTTAAACAATAAAGGTATGTTTTGTATGGAAATGAAAACAACAAAAACAGTAGCATTTGAAAATGATGTTAGAATAAAAAAATATGGAAGTACACAGGTAGTATTTTGGACTCTAAATTAAATATTGCTATTTACCCAGGTTCTTTTGATCCAATTACAAATGGTCATTTAGATATTATCTCTAGATCTTCTAATCTTTTTGATAAGGTGATTATTGGTATTTCAAAACAATCTTCATCAAAAAAATATCTTTTTTCTGATGCGCATCGATTAAATATGGTAAGAGAAAACACTAATCATTTAAATAATGTTGAGCCGATTGTTTTTGATGGCTTATTAGTAGAGTATGCTAAAAAAATGAATATTAACGTTATTATTAGAGGTTTAAGAGCTTTTTCTGATTTTGAATCTGAATTTCAAATGTCTTTAATGAATAGAAAATTAAATGCTAAAATTAATACAATATTTTTGATGCCTCATGAAAAATATACACATATTAGTTCTTCTATTGTAAAGGAAGTTTGCTCTTTAAAAGGAGATGTTTCAGATTATGTGCCAAACTCAGTTTTATTAGCTCTTAAAAATAAGTATGAGCAATAATAAATATTTTAAAAATTTATTTGAAAGAGCTATTTCAAGTAATTCTTCTATTTTGATTCCTGAATCAGATGATCTGAGGATTAAAGAAGCAGTAAGTAAGCTAAAAAAAATGGGATTTAATATTTTAAGTGTAAATGATTTTGGAGATGAGGATAAATATTTTAATTTTATTTCATCAAAAAAATTTACTAATAATTGGCCTGATTTTGAAATTACTAATTATATTACTGATCCTGTAAATAAAGCTTTAGCTATTCTAGCATGCGGTGATGTTGATGGAGTTATTGCCGGAGCATCTAGGTCAACAGCTGAAATTATCCGTTCTTCATTAAGAATTGTAGGTATTGATCCGAATTACAAATGGATTTCAAGTGCTTTTATTATGATGTCTCCTAACAAAAATAAAATTTTCACATATTCTGATTGTGCTGTAATTCCAGAGCCTAATTCAGAACAATTAGCTTACATTGCTAAAGCTGCATCAGATATTCATAATATAGTTACAGGTCAAGAACCTAAAATTGCATTTTTATCTTTTTCAACTAATGGTAGCGCAAATCATTACAGGGTCGATAGAGTTAAAGATGCTGTTAATATTTTTGCAAAAAAGTTTTCTAATATTCAACATGAAGGTGAGATACAATTCGATGCAGCAATATCAGAAGAAATATCAAAAAATAAAAATATTAATTCTAAACTTCATGGTGATGCAAATGTGTTTATATTTCCTAATCTAGATGCAGGTAATATTTCATATAAGATTACTCGGGAATTGGCAGGTTATACTGCTTGGGGACCCTTATTACAAGGCTTGAATAGGCCTGTTCATGATTTGTCTAGAGGTTGTAGCGTTGATGATATTATTAATGTTGCAGCAATAACATCTATTCAAAAATCAAGTTAAATTCTTAATTTTTTTTTATATTTAGTGGTATGCCAACTTATAATTATAAATGTTTGAGTTGTGATAAAGCGTTTACTGTTTTTCAACAAATGAGTGAGAAACCTATATCAAATTGCAAATTTTGCAAATCAAACAATATTGAAAAAATGATAAGTGCTGGATCTGGATTAATTTTTAGGGGTTCGGGTTTTTATCTAACTGATTATAAGCAAGGTTCAAAAAAAAATAAAAAAACAAAAATAGATAAGGAATAGAATACAAATATGCAAAAAATAAACATCCCTAAAAAAGGTCAAAAAATTACAATTTCAAATGGTAATCTTAAAGTTCCTTCAAATCCAATTGTTCCCTTTATAGAAGGTGATGGAATTGGTTCTGATATATGGGCAGCTTCAGTTCGAGTTTTTGATGAGGCGGTCAGGAAAGCATACAAAGGAGAAAGAAAAATAGAGTGGATGGAAATTTTTGCAGGTGAGAAAGCTAATGAGGTATACAATGAAAATATATGGCTTCCACAAGAAACATTAGATACTATAAATGAATATTTGATAGCAATAAAAGGTCCTCTGACTACACCAGTAGGTGGTGGAATTCGTTCAATTAATGTTGCACTTAGACAAAAGCTAGATTTGTATGTATGTTTAAGACCTGTAACATGGTTTAATAATGTTCCTTCTCCAGTTAAGAGTCCTGAGCTTATTGATATGGTTATTTTTAGAGAAAACACAGAAGATATATATGCAGGCATAGAATTCTTATCTAAAAGTGAAGATTTAGATAAAGTTTTAAATTTTATTCAAAACACATTTCCAGATCAGTATAATAAAATTAGGTTTCCTGAGTCATGTGGTTTAGGTATTAAGCCTATTTCAGAAGAGGGCACCCATAGGTTGGTTGATGCTGCTATTCAGTATGCTATTGATAATAATAGAAAAAGTGTTACCTTAGTTCATAAAGGTAATATTATGAAATTCACAGAAGGTGGATTTAAGGATTGGGGATACAATTTAGCAGAAAGTAAATTTTCAGATTCTGTATTTACTTGGTCTCAATATGATAAGATTAAAGAAGAGTATGGTGTTGATAAAGCAAATAAAATGCAAAATGAGGCTATGGATAAGGGTAGAATTATTGTTAAAGATGTAATTGCTGATGCTTTCTTACAACAAATTTTAACTAGGCCAAATGAATATGATGTTATAGCAACCATGAATTTAAATGGTGATTATATTTCAGATGCTTTAGCTGCCCAGGTTGGAGGAATTGGTATAGCGCCAGGTGCAAACATTAATTATCAATCAGGAAAAGCAATTTTTGAGGCTACACATGGTACAGCTCCAAAATATGCTGGATTAGACAAAGTAAATCCTAGCTCAGTTATTTTGTCAGGTGAAATGATGCTTAGATATATGGGCTGGAATGAAGCTGCAGATTTAATTTTAAACTCAATGGACAAAACATTTTCTGACGCAACAGTTACCTATGATTTTGCTAGACAAATGAATAACGCTACCGAATTAAAATGTTCAGAGTTTGGTGACTGTTTAATAAAAAATATGTAGCTATGCGCTTTATAGATGAAACAACAATTCATGTTAAAGCAGGAGATGGTGGGCATGGATGTATTGCTTTTTTAAGAGAAAAATTTAGACCTCATGGAGGCCCTTGTGGTGGAGATGGGGGCAAAGGTGGGGATATAATTTTTAACTCTGACAAACAACTTTCTACACTTCAAGATTTATCTAATAATCATCATTACAAAGCTCAGAGGGGTGAGCATGGGAAAGGTAAAAACTGTCATGGGAAAAATGGTGATGATTTAATAATTAAAGTTCCGATTGGTACTATAGTCAAAGATTTCAATACCCAACAAGTAATTCATGATTTTAAAGAAAATGATAAAAATTTTATTATTGCAAAAGGGGGTAATGGAGGGTTTGGTAACGCTAGATTTAAAACTAGAAATAACGTTGCTCCTAAAATTGCAAATGACGGTGCTTCAGGTCAAGAATTTTCTCTATCATTAGAATTAAAAGTTCTTGCAGATGTAGGATTAGTTGGTTTTCCTAATGCAGGAAAATCTACATTAATTTCTAAAATTTCTAATTCAAAACCAAAGATATCTGACTATCCATTTACTACTCTAACTCCAAATCTTGGTATAGTAAAATATGGGGACTATAAATCTTTTGTTATGGCTGATATCCCAGGCCTGGTTGAAGGAGCTTCAAAAGGTAAGGGATTAGGTAATCAGTTTTTAAGGCATATTGAAAGAACAAAGGCTTTAGTTTTTATAATTGATTCAAATTCAGATTCAATCAATGATGACTATAAAATTTTAAAGAATGAATTAGTCAATCATAAACCTAATCTTGATAAACTTCCAAGAATATTATTGTTATCTAAGACGGATACTATTACTGATGATGATTTAGATGCAAAAATATTACCAAATGATCTAGAAATATTAAAAATTTCATCTTTATCAGGAAAAAATCTTGAAAATGCTATTAAAAGTATTGCATATTTAGTAAAGTCTTAGAGGTGTTATTAAATATAATAGGTTATTAATTTAAGATTTCTGTGCGGAAAGTATGATTAAAATCTGTTTTTTTGTAATATTATGACTGGTAAGAGAGAATTATAATAATCTAAAATAAATTTTATATTTTTTTAAATTTTTGTGATTAAACTCATAATTATTAATTATTTATTTTATTATATTCTTATGATTTTTGTTTTAACATACTGTTACTTTTAAGGAAAACAATAAAAGATTAAATTATCTTATATATGAGTAAAATTTCAATTTAAGGAGAAGAAAAATGAGATTTGCAAAATCAATCATCATTAGTTTAACAATAATTTGTTCGTTTTTATATTCAGAAGTTATTATAGGTGTTGGTGCCTATGATGGCTTATCTATGGATATAACTATAGAAACTCCATATGATGTTGGAGGTTTTCAATTTGATGTTCAAGGTTCTAGTATTACAGGAGGTTCGGGCGGTTTAGCTGGTGATGCAGGATTTTTTATATCTGCTGGTGGTGAAACTGTGCTTGGTTTTTCATTTTCAGGTGGATTTATTCCTGCTGGAAGTATTGGAGTCTTAACAAATTTGAGCGGCACATTTTCTGATGATTCTTGTTTATCTCTTGGTACGGGTGCTATTTCTGATACAGCTGGCGGTCCTTTAGATGTTACTTTCGGTGAAGATGATTGTGATTTTTCAGATGAATGTGATGATGAAGATGCAGATGGTATCTGTGACGATGTGGATGACT
>CETG01070816.1_pt1 | contig 11562 bp, 11 predicted proteins | sample 361471 | NCBI WGS metagenome assembly CETG01 (sample SAMEA2622696, study PRJEB7988) | marine metagenome | isolation source: saline water (ENVO:00002010), including | reverse complement strand
ATAGATTGTTAGAATTATCTCGATTAAATGAATGGGTGTTTACATGATAAATAATCTTTTTGGATATGATTTAGAAAATAGTAGTGTTATGGAGGTTGTAGATCGTTTGTTGGTTTCTAAGTCGCAAGGAGTATTGCATCGCGTGGTAACATTAAATCCGGAAATGGTTGTTTTAGCAGAACGTAATTTGATTGCTAAAACCTGGTTGACAAGGGCAGATACTATTGTAGCGGATGGGTATGGGATTAAGTGGGCTTCTTGGGTTCTTTGTAAAGGGCCTGTTTGTATAGTTAGCGGCATTGAGTTAGTATTTCAGTTATTACAACAGAAAGATTTAACGTTTTATTTTGTAGGATCATCACAAGACATCATTACGAATGCTATTTCTAGATCAAAGAAACTTTATCCTAACGTGAGGATTGTTGGTAGTTCTCATGGTTACTTTTCAGAATTTGATGTTCCTGAGATTATTAACTCTATTACAGACGTAAACCCGGATGTTATTTTTGTTGGAATGGGATTTCCAAAACAAGAATATTTTATTCAAACGCTATCTCAATATTGTAGCTCTGGTATTGTTATTGGTGTTGGGGGTGCTTTGGAAGTTTTATCTGGGAACAAAAAATTAGCGCCTAATTGGATATCCTCACGAGGAGGTGAATGGATATTTCGTGCTATTCAAGATCCAAAACGTGTTTTTCGTTGGAAGTATTTATTTTATTTTATAATTTTTACGTTTCAACATTTATTTTCTTCTAATAATGATTGATTAATTTTTACTTAGGGTTTTTGTTAATTTTTTTGCTAACTCTACACCCATTTGATCAAATGAATTTATATTCCAAATTAGCCCTTCAAAAATCGTTTTATTTTCATAAAATGCAATTAATTGTCCTAATATATAAGGGGTAATATCGTTTAGTAAAATAAGTGATGATGGCTTATTTCCTTTAAAGTAAACATGGGCATTATCTGACTTTTCACCACTTTCTAAGGCTTTTATTTGAGAGTTCATATTGGTGTTGAGTAAGGTGTTAGCTTCTTTTTCAATGGGTGAATGATGTTTTTTTGCTTGGTTTTTTACGCCTATAAATTCAACAGGAATGGTGTTTGTACCTTGGTGTAGTAACTGAAAAAAAGAGTGTTGGTCAGTTGTTCCAATACTAGATATAATCATAGGCGCTGTTTTATAAGATATAAACTTATTATTTTTATCTACGGATTTTCCATTACTTTCGCATGTTAGTTGTTGAATTAATGATGGGAAATATTGTAAAGAGTAGCTATAAGTTATGACAGTTCTTAGAGAATAGTTTTTTATGTTTCGTTGCCAAATATGTTCCCATGCTGCAGCTAAGGCTATGTTGTTAGTAATATTGCTGTTTTGTGAGTTGTTATCTATTATGTTGGCGCCAGATAAAATTTGTTTTACGGCATTACTTCCAAAACATAAACCTATTAGACACATTCCTATTACGCTTGTTGTTGAAAATCTACCACCAATTGTATTATCTATGTAGAATTGATATTTGCTAAGGGACTGGTTATCTATAGAGGATTGTTTTGATGTTAGGACAATGCAATGTTCTTTAAGTAATTCTTGAGATAAATTATGAGACTCCCACCATTCTTGTAATAATTTAATATTAGTCTTTACTTCTAAGGTAGAACCACTTTTGGATGCTACTAAAAAGAGAGTGTTTTTTGGGCTAAGTTGATTCATGCATAATTTAAATTCAATGGGATCAATATTTGCAATAAAGTGAGCTCTTAATGGTTTTTCAGAGTTACTAATAGCCTGAGAATATAGTGCTGTATAAATGGCTTTTGGGCCTATATAAGACCCTCCTATTCCTATTTGAACGATATCAGTAATGGGATTGGTGTCTTTTGCGTGAAATTGGTCAATAAATCTTAAGAGTCGTTTTTTTTCATTTGTATAAAAATTATTATTTTTTGATCGTAATTGATGATGATTTACACTTTTTTTTTCAGTAAAATTATATGTGTTTTTAAAAAAAAAAGAATTAAATGTTTCGATTAACTTTATTTTTTTTGTTATGGAACTAAATTTTAAAAATGCTTCTTCAGGTATTATGGAATGTGATAAATCTAATGTCATATCGGACGTTTCTATGCAGTGTTTAATAGATTTTCCTTTACAGTCTTTTAATTGCTTGAATATTGATTCAGGGGTCATTTCTTTGTGTAGTTTTCGTGTAAAAATATATAAAGATTTTTGTAGTTATCGCTTACTTCAATATTACGTCTTTTCATAATGCGTTCTAATGCTAAGAAGAAAGTTTCTAATTTGAAATAGGATTTTTGATCTGCATTTCCCCATGAAAATGGGGGGTAATATTTTGTTGTAAAGGTGTGATTAAAAATGATAGATCCTGTTCGGATAATGGTTCCACAATTTAATTTCGTTCCAATGGCTGTTTTAACATGATCTCCAAACATTGTTCCTAAAAATTGTTTGTTTGTTTGTATTTTGTTTTTTTCAAATTTTATTGAAATATCTGAGTAATCATTTTTTAAGTTTGATGTGGTTGTTTCAGCACCTAAGTTAACCCAGCGGCCTACATAGCTATCTCCTAAAAATCCAGCATGGGCTTTGTTTGAGTAAGATTCAATAATGGAGTTTGATACTTCTCCTGAAACTTTACATAATTGATTTATGGTTGAATTTGATATGCGCCCTCCTAATAGGGTTGAATTTTTTCCAATAAAAACAGGGCCTTCTATTCTAGTATGTGCATGAATAATGACATTTTGTTCTATGTAGACGGGGCCTTTTCTTGCATCAATTACAACAAAATCTTCAACGTAGGAGTTTTTATCTATGAAAACATTGCTTTCATCATATACAGATGTGAATGGGCTAAGGTGTCCTTTTATAATGCCTAATTTTTTTGAGTTTTTAAAGTCAGTTTCTAAATATAGTTTGTTGAATTCAATTAAATCCCATGGAGCATTTACTATATTACATTCATCTAGTTCAGTTACAATGCATTTGGATCGTAATTGTTTAATGAAGGTTGAATTATTGGGTAATTCTTTTAATAGGTGAATGGCTATTTCTAATAGATCCCCTTTAAGAAAGGCTACTATGATAGTTCCTTTATAAGTAAATAGGGTATTTTGATTAGGATCAATTTTTTTTATTTTATTAACTAACTCTTCGGTTATTATGGATCGTCCGTTATAAAATAAGCAAGGGCTTCCAGTATTAATATTATTGATTGGAAATTTTTTATAGGATTCTTGTAAGGTTGATTTTAAGTATGCTCGAGCATGTAAGGTTATATTGCTGTATTTAAATGATTGATAAAATTTTTCAAATAATGTAGACATGCCAACTTGACAGTCATAAATGGGGCGGGTTTCTGTTATTGGAAATAAATTAGAAACGGTATCATCTTCAAATATGCAACAGTTGATCATTGATATTAGTATACCAGTTCTTATTGTTTTTGTAACATTGGGTTTGAGTTGGCTAGTGTGCCAGCCACAGGTTATTTAACAGCCATTTTTCGAAAAAAATATGGCTTTAGATCTGATTACAGAAGAACTAATTTATGTCGCTTATTTTAAACATTCAATCAACAATACCCGCTAAAACAACGATTTATTCGGATGAGTCTCTCTATTATAGGCCCATCATAAACACATTGTTTTATCAAACAAAATATGTGCAATTTAAGGATCGTATCACCACGGTATCAGGTTACGGAGATCTCAAAAAAATGGGTTGAGACACGCTCTTTCATATCAATCATAGCCTTCGATACTTACGTACTACTATAAATTGGCTTATTCGTAAAACATGGTTACTAGGATTGTCCTCATAGATTATGGGATCATTTAAACATTTATATGGTGGTTTATAATACGTTTTTAACAGCATAAGATTGCTATAGTAAGACCTTGCACGTGTGGGGGATGGATGCCATCAAGTTATGATAAAGGCTGATATATGTGCTTATAAGATATTATTTTGATGACAATACGTAGGTAATATCATGGTCTCGTCTAAATAAAAATAGGGGCATATTTAGCGAGATTTTAGTAGAGCTTTGAGTGTTTTATAATGATATATTAAAAGGGAGTAAATTAATATACGCTCTAAAATTTATTTGATACAATATACTTTGTGATTAATCAAATTAAGAATAGTTATTTAAATTATAAGTCGTTAAAAGATCGTTTTAAAGAAAAAAATAAACTTTTTTTCTATAGTATTGATTTTATTGAAACTATTGTTATTGCATTAATTTTAGCTTTATTAATTAAGACATATATTATTCAGGTTTCTGTTGTTCCAACGGGGTCTATGATTCCTACATTGATTGGAGGCGTTGATGGTAAATTTAATGATAGATTATTTGTTAATAAATTTGTTTATTATTTTAAAACGCCTGAACGTGGTGATATTGTTGTGTTTAAGTCTCCTCATCAAGATGGCAAAGATTATGTGAAGCGCTGTATTGGATTACCTGGTGATAGTATTGAAATTAAGCAAGGGGTTGTCTATGTGAATGGTAAAGAATTGATTTTAGTGGGGGTTAATATACGAAAAGATTATACCTATTATGGGCCTTCAAAAATACCAGAAAAATCATATTTTATGCTTGGGGATAATCGATCTATGTCCTTAGATTCACGAGCATGGGGTTTTGTAAAAGAAAAGGATATTATTGGAAAAGCATTGTTTACATTTTGGCCAATTAGTCAAATACGTGCTTTGAAGTGACGTTTTGCTTGTATTCGTCATTTTATAAATAGGTGGAGGGTGATTCATGATCTTCTATTTAATATTTTTAAGTATTATTTGAAATTTTTTTGTTAGTTATTTCGATAACTATATAAAACAAAAAATTTATTTAATAGTAGGTAGAATTTGCAAGGCATATCTTTATGTGGTTTTTTTAATATGGGGGATGTCAGCAGAGGTTCTCTAAATGGGTATAACCATAGCTCTAGGGATCTTCTTTTTAATGACCTCAGCTCATTGTTTTCAACATGTCAGGTTACATATATTGAGCCTTGTTCTGAACAAGGGGATGAATCAGATGTTTATTTTATTGGATTAGGTGAACAAAACTTTTGTTTGAAGATTTTTAAATATAAGCAAAATGATGAGGGGATGGTTATTAACTCCGATGAGGTGTATGCAACGAGTCTAAATGAAGTATATACGGGAGAATTATTAAAACTATTGGGTGTTGATACTGCTAATGCGACTCTTTTAAGCGGGGATCTAAAAACACAAGTTTTTCACATACTTCAGAAATCTGGCTTAACTGATTGTTCAAGTATTGGGGATTTTTTAGAACAGCGACCAGTTTTATGGATGGACCGTGTCTATGTTGGGGGCTTAGAGTGTTTAGTACGTCAGGATGGGCTAAGTCAGGGGCAGCTTGATGAAAAAAAATTAAGGAAGGTAGTAAGGGCTTATTTGGTTTCTAGACTATTGGCTACGGGAGATGGGCTTGGGGAGAAATATAGTAAGGGGGGAGATTCATGCTTAATGGGCTTTTTTAATCAAAATAGTGGGAATGTGCTTGTGGATCGAGACGGCAATATTGTTTTATTAGATCAAAAATTAGGTGTTGGGGAAGGTGATAGTTGTAATTTATCTCATGGTGATGATCTGAGCTGTTCTAAGGAGATACGAGCTAAGCTTGTTCTATGGTGGGAGGATATTATTCATGAGTTAAGTAAGCCTGATATCAATGGATCTAGCGGTGATTTTCAATTAAATGATACGCTGCAATCTGCTATTTCTTCTATATTTAACTATCATGAAAATATTGATGTACCTGTACAGGATGACAATTATCGAAATTATCAAATTCAGGTTATTAAGGCAATGCAAGATGTGCTTTCTGAATTTAAACAGATAAATTATTCAGAATTTAAGCAATATTTACACGCGAGTGGTATTTCTGTGGATCTCAAAAACCATATTTTATCTATATATAAGATGTTAAATCCAAGTATTTTAGATATGAAATTTTTGCAAATGAGTTTAACCTCTATGAGTTGTGGATGTTTGTGCAGATAGATTTAACATGATGTATCAAAATTTAGTAATGGATGACTATAAATAGTTAGGATATTAATGGTATTTATCGGGATTGAATATATTGAATTAGTTCGGCTTGACAGGTTTCTAAATCTTTTTTTAATACGATTCCTGCGGCTTTATCATGACCGCCTCCTCCAAACTGTTGGGCAATTTTTGAAACATTAATTTCAGATTTTGATCGCAAGTTTACTTTTACAAGTTTAGATTGAAGTTCTTGAAAGACGATTAATAGGTCTATATCTTTTAACTGTCTAATAAAGTCAATAATCTTAATACTTCCTTTAGGGCTTCTTTTGGGGATTGTAGTGTAGGCAAACCCAGCATCGTTATTGATTACTAGATTATCAATGGCAATTTTTATCAGTTGAAAATCTTTTTCTGATTTATTTTCTTCCATGGCTTGTGTTATTACGTAGGGGGTAGCGCCTAATTTAACTAATTTAGATGCGGTTTCTAATGTTTTTTCAGTTACATTGGAATAGGCAAATCGGCCAGTATCAAAGCTGATGGCTGCATATAAACATATTGCCATTGGTGATGAAATAGGGATATTAAGATGTTGGAAAAGTTCATATAACAGTTCGCCAACGGATGATATTGTTTTTACAATATTAATATCACCAAAATAATTGTTATCAGAGTGATGATCAATATTTATGGTTGTGAATGTGTGAGTGGCATTGCTGATATGTTCATATTGATCAACGCGCTCTAGATTGGAACAATCACATACAATGCATGTGTCAAATTTAAAGTTGTTTGGAAAGTCTTTTTCAATATAATCAAATTTTGGGAAACAGTCCCATTCTTTAGAATCATTTTTAGGAATCCAAACTTTGACGGTTTTATTTTTTTTGATGGCTTCAGCTAAGGCTAAACAGGATCCAATTGCATCGATATCTGGGTATTGGTGTGCGGTAATAAGAATTTTTTGGGCAGTTTGGATATGATGATTGAATTGTTGATATAACTCTTTATGTTTCATTGATTAATCTCATCAATTTTTTTTATTAAATGGACTCCTTTTTCTAGGCTTTCATCAAAACGAAAATGTATTTTTGGGATGCTCATGTAACGAATTAGTTTTGATAATTCTGCATGGATAAATTTTGTTGCTGATGCTAAGCCTTTTTTAGTTCGTTCTTTTTCTTTATCATTCCCAATTTGGCTGTAATATACCCACGCATGAGCTAAATCTTTGGATAATTTTATATCTGTTATACTGATAAAGCCTATTCTGTCATCATTTATTTTTTTTATTAATAATAAAGAAATTTCCGTTTTGAGTAACGATGAAATTTTTTTTTGGCGTGACATTTATAATACTTTTTTTTCTTTAATCTGAAATGAAATAATAATGTCATCAACTTGTAAATCATTCATTCCTTTTAATACAATTCCACATTCATAGCCTTCGGCAACTTCTTTTACATCTTCTTTAAAGCGTTTTAATGATTCAATTTCTCCAGAAAAAATTTCATTTCCTTCTCTGATTACACGTATTTTATGATTTCGTTCAACCTTTCCTTTTGTAATATGACATCCAGCAATTTTCCCGATTTTAGAAAATTTAAAGATTTCTCTTATTAGAATTTGGGATTGCTCAATTTCCTCAAATTCGGTTTTATATAAGCCTGTTATTACATTTTGGATGTCATCTAAAATATGATAGATAATAGAATATGTTTTAATCGTTACTTTTTCTTTTTGAGCACATTGTGTTGCTTCAGATGAAGGTTCTGCATTAAATCCAAAAATAATTCCATCCGATGCTTTTGCTAATAATACGTCATTTTCAGTTATATTTCCTGTTGAAAAGTGAATAATTTTTATTGGGATATCTTTTGATTCAATTTTTTCAATAGATCCTTTTATTGCTTCAAGAGACCCATGAACATCTGCTTTTATAATTAAGTTTAATTGTCTTAAATTTCCTTCTTCTGCTTGAGAGGATAACGCTTCAAGAGAAACGGACATTTTTTGACTTAAATTTTTATTAATCAGCGTGCTTTTTTCTTTGCTTTCTATATAATTTTTACACTCTTTTTCAGATTTTTTTGTTTCTAGGATGGATCCTGGTTTAGGAACTTCAGAAAACCCTAGTAATTCACCCGGGTCTCCAGGGTATAATGTTTTAATTTGTTTATTGGCATCATTAAATATAGCGCGTACTTTCCCGTAGTGATCATCAATAATAAAATGATCCCCTACTTTTAGAGTGCCGGCTTTCACTATTACGGTTGCTATAGGGCCTTTTTGTGCTGAAAGTTTGGATTCTATAACAACGGCTTTACAGGCACTATTTGGATTTGATTTTAATTCTTGTAGCTCTGCTACAAGTTCAATCATTTCTAATAAAGAATCTAAGCCTTTTCCTGTTTTTGCAGAGACAGGGACCATGATTGTTTTTCCTCCCCAATCTTCTGCTAATAAATTATGTTGGCTTAACTGTTGTTTGACATTATCAATATCAATATCTGTTTTATCAATTTTATTAATAGCAACAATAATGGGGACGTCTGCAACTTGGGCGTGGTTAATGGCTTCAATGGTTTGTGGTTTTACACCATCATCAGCAGCCACTACTAAAATGGCTATATCTGTAATTTGAGCACCTCGAGCTCGTAAGCTTGTAAATGCTTCGTGTCCAGGGGTATCTAAAAATGTTAGTTTATTTTTATTGTGGATGATTTGATAAGCACCAATATGCTGTGTAATACCGCCTGATTCAATATCAACGATATTTGATTTTCTTATTTGATCAAGTAAACATGTTTTTCCGTGATCAACGTGACCCATAATGGTGATAACAGGGGGTCTTATAATATGGGATGTTTTATTTGATTCAGATATTGATTCAGATTCAATTTCCATTACTTTTGTTTTAAGGCCGAGTTCATTTTCAACTGTTAGATCTTCAATTTCTACTGTAATATTAAGTTCTTTTGCGATTTCAGTTAATGTGTCTTGATCGATTTCAGAATTTAAGTTTACCATTAAGCCTTTTTGTAGAAAAATTTTCATAATTTGAGCCATTGGGAATTCTAATACTTGTGTTAATTCAGATACTTTTATAGATTCTTTATTAAAGGATATTGTTTTTTCGGGTAGAACTATATTTTCTGAATTCTTTTTTTCTTGAAGTAATTTGTATTGTTTTTTTACTTTTGTAGTTGTTCCTGGGTCTAATTTTGTAGTATGTTTTACTTGACGAATTCCTTGTTCTCTTAAAAAACTAAGAAAGGTATTAAGATCAATATTTAATTCTTTTGCAATATCTTGGACCTTCAAATAAATACCTTCTCTTTTATTTCTTTGACTTGTTCATGGGATAAGATACTTCGATTGCTTTTAATCTCAATGCCTTTTACTTTGGCTTTTTCAATGAGGTCTGCTGTTTTAACGTTTAATAGTTTAGCGAGTACAGAAACTTTCATGTCGTTTTTATCTTGTTTTGAAATAGTTTTTAATTTTTCTTTTAATTTTTCTTTTGTTACTTCGATTTGTTTTTGTTTTTCTAAGTTTACGTCATTTGCTATTGCTTGAGCTAATTTAGAGTTAGAGATTTTGTCGTCTAATAGTGCTTTATCATCTGTATTTTGATTAGTATTTATATTTTCTAGGAAAGAGTTTTGATTTTGATTAAATTCTTCTTCACTAATTACGTTAAGTTTCCATCCTGTTAAATTAACGGATAATCGAACATTGACACCAGCCTTTCCAATAGCTAGCGATAACTGATCTTTTGCAACAACGACGGTTGCTTGCTTATTTTCTTGATCGGTAAGCAGTACATTAGAAATATCGGCGGGTTTTAGTGAGTTTGCTATATAGACTTTAATATCTTCATGCCATTCTAATACATCAATTTTTTCGTTTCCTAATTCTTTTATAATAGTTTGTATGCGACCGCCCATTTGGCCAACGCAGGTTCCTACGGCACCTATAGAAGGATTGTTTGTTTTTACAGCTACTTTTGCTCTAATGCCAGGTTCTCTTGCCACTGACATGACATCAATAATACCATCTGCTATTTCGGGAATTTCAGATTCAAATAATGCTTGTAGTAATCCTGAATGAGATCTTGAAATGGATATCATGTTTCGTTTGTTACTTCTATCAACATTGGTAACATAAACGCGAATGATTTCATTTAGTTCAAATTTTTCTCCAGGAATTTGGTCATGATAACCTAAGATAGACTCCGTTCTTCCAAGATTGATTAAGTATGATTTGTTTTCAATTTGCTGGACGGTTCCATTGACAACATGTCCAACTTTTGATTCAAATTCTTCATAAACGGAATCTCTTTCGGCTTCTCTTAAACGCTGTGTAATTACTTGTTTTGCTATTTGAGCTGCTATTCTACCAAAATCAGTAGGAATAAACTCAACACTAACTTCATCTCCAATGTCTGCTTTTTTATTGATCTTTTTGGCTTCATTAATCAATATTTCAGTGCTTTCAGAAAAAATATCATCTACAACTTCTTTGACTCTATAAAACTGCATTGTTCCTGCAGAGGGATCTAGTTTGCATTCTAATTGACTTCCATCTCCAATATGCTTGCGACATGCTGATGCTAGTGCCTGTTCGAGGGCTTCATATAAAAACTCTTTCTTAATTCCTCGCTCACTTTCAATTTGATTTGCAACTTGATCTAAATTTTCTATAATCATTTATTTAACCTCATAATTATGACATAATTGTAATATACCATCTTTTAAAGCATAGGCCTATAATAAGGCTTTGCTTAAATCTTAAATACTAATTATTACATGAAAAATATAGTAACAGGTAAGATTTTTCAAGACGGGTTATATTTTTTCAAGAAAGCTATAAATTTTCAAGAGTTTTCGGTTTCTATATCTAAAAGTTCTATTTTTATTACGAGGTCTTTCCCAATAGGTTCAGGGTTTGCATCGATTGTGATGAATGATTCTTGAACATCTATAATGGTAGCGATTAATGGTGTTTCATTATGTTGGTGAATTTCAATTTTGTTTCCAATTTCTTTTTTAATATGTTTTGGTACTGTTTCATTATTTAGTGATTTAATTAAGTCTTTTGATTTTTCTCCAAATGCATCTTTTGCTTTTACAGTTGTTGTTTTTATTTCTCCAATTGTCATACCTATAATTAACTTGTTTACATAGGGTAAAACCTTTGAAGAGCCAAGTATAAATCTAACGGGGCGTTTTTTGTGTGTAGTATCGACGAGTTTTCCATTGCTATAATGAATGGAATAATGAATGGTTACGATGTCATTTTTTTCAGCTAAATTCATTGTAATATCATGTATTAATAGTTAGTTTTTATCTAAACCTATCTTCAGCAAATATATCATCATCTTGGGTCTCTTTTTCACTAGATTTTTCTTGAGTATCGAGTTCTAAGGGTTGTGGAGATTCTTGAGCTGTCTCGTTTTCTTGAGTATCACGTTCTAAGGGTTGCGGAGATTCTTGAGT
>CETG01190188.1_pt1 | contig 11572 bp, 11 predicted proteins | sample 361471 | NCBI WGS metagenome assembly CETG01 (sample SAMEA2622696, study PRJEB7988) | marine metagenome | isolation source: saline water (ENVO:00002010), including | reverse complement strand
ATCAACCGCCCCTTTAACATCAGTATTTAAATCATCACCAATCATCACACTCTCGTTTATTGAAGCGCCAGATTGTTCTAAAGCATAATAAAAAATTTCAGCGTTAGGTTTTTTATATCCAGCAGCTTCAGATGTAATAATTTTATCAAAAAACTTCAACAAATTACTATTAGAGAGCTTTTTATACTGGACCTCCTCAAATCCATTGGTAATAATATGAAGAGTATATTTTGAGTGTAAATAATCTAAAAGCTCTATGCAACCATCTAATAGTAAAGTTCTTAGTGGTGAATTCGTTATGTAATCCAATCCTATATTTTTTGAAAGACCCTGATCTTCAACTCCAAAATAGTGTAATGTTTTAGCAAATCGAATACTTCTAAGATTTTCTTTTGATAGCTTATTTTCTCTATAAAGCGCCCAACATTGTTCATTAATTTCTTTATAGATTTTTATAAATTCATTTACTAATGAAATCCCCTTTTCTTGGAGCTTATATTTATAAAATAAAGCAGTCAGCTCTTGTTGAGAATTGGCTTCAAAATCCCATAAGGTTCTGTCTAAATCAAGAAAAATATGCTTGTACAAACTCATCAATTAAACAATAAGAACAACGAGTTATTTAAAACCGTAAGCAAAAAAGCAGTAAAAACCAATAATACAGAAACTAGGTAATAAGAAAGCGACCTATCGCCATAAAACTTAGCCACCACAATAGTGCCAATGGGAATTGAAAGGAATAACGGACCAAGCATACAAATAAGCAAAAAACCCTTTTGAGACCTTTTCAATTTAACAATCAACTTATTCTTTCTTGTAAAAACTTTTTTGCGTTTATGGGTTGAGCTTAAATTCCTTCTAACTCTTCTTTTATGAGAAAAATCCATAATTCTCTTTGAAAGAAAAAACATTAAATTAAAACAAAACAGAGCTCCAATAGTTGTGGAAATAAAAATCTCTAAAAAAGTAAGCTCGGGCATGGTGGCATAAGCAATAGATGGGGCAAATAAAAATTTCACCTGAGCTAACCCAAAAATGATTAAATAATTCTTCCAAGCCATAACCTTAATCTTCTTTAGGACCAAAAGCTAAATCTCCAGCGTCTCCCAGACCAGGAACTATATAACTTTCTGCAGTCATTTTATCATCGATTGCACCAACCCACAAAACACTGTCTAAAGGAAGATGTTTATCTAAAAACTCCACACCTTCTTTACTAGCAATAACACAAACAATATGTATTTTTTTTGGAGCTCCTTTTTTTAGCAATGCTTGATAAGCAAGAACCATTGATTTTCCTGATGCCAGCATGGGATCATTAAGAATTACCACCTTATCACTTAAATTTGGGCTAGCCATGTACTCAATCTCTACTTCAAAATCTTCTTTAGATGTATGTTTTCTATATGCAGAGATGTAACAATTATCTGCTTTGTCAAAATAATTAAGTAACCCCTGCTGTAAAGGCAAACCTGCTCTAAGTACGGTAGCAAGAACAGGTTGTGCTTTAAGCACATTACACTTTGAAACTCCTAAAGGGGTTTGAATATCAACAGATTTATAATCTAAACATTTACTTATTTCATATGCAGAAAGCTCTCCTAGACGCTGTAAATTACGTCTAAAACGCATACGATCATTTTGTACGTCTGTGTTCCTTAATTCACTTAAAAAATCACTGTAAACTGAATTTTGTTCACAAAAATTGTATACTTCCATTACGATAATTTATTTTTCACAGCTATTATTTTTTTTACAGCTTTTGGCAAAGCATTATACTCATGAGAATAATAGGATAAATCTTTAGCACCAAATTTTTTATAAAAACTAGAAATCCCATCTATTGCAGAGCCTCCAAAGTCAAAAATACAATCTTTTGCAGCATACTTTTGAATTATCTGATTAAAAGCATAATACATAGCACCATATTTTTTCCCCTTATCACTTAAAGCCCCCTTGAGGTAATTAATTACATTCTTGTGAAAATAAAAACAGGCATATCCAAGAACTTCATCATTTTGACGAATCGTAAAAAGCTGAATACTGTCATTTAAAAAACCATTTTTTATTAATTCTGACAAATGCTGGTAATTAGAATGTTTAAATCCAATTGCATCTCCAACCATTAATTTAAAAAAGTCTATAAATCCTTCTACATCTTTTGAAATTTTAAAAGATAAATCAGTAGATTTTTTCAAAATTCTTTTTGCGTTGGTAGAATAATTACCATATATAACATCGTAAGATTCAGAAAGGTTAAGCACCTGAAAATTCATCAATTGATTATTATCGGCAAGCTGATTAAAAGAAAAAGGAAGATTTATTCGAATCCATTTGTAATTATTTTTTAGGTAAGAAAAAACATCAGAAATAAACTCGCTATCGTGAGTTCCTAAAAAAGAAAATTGACGCGAAAAAAAAGGTTGATAAATAAGGTTAAATCCAGCTTTTGATGTGATTGCAAATACAAAAGCTGAGTGATAGTCACCTTTTACAATTACTTTCCAATTTTTACAAATACTGTTAATGTACCAATGCTCACAATATTGTGAATGAATAGAATTCGTACTGTCTAACAATCTAGTCCAACTTTCTAATTCAATCTCTTTTGAATCAATCACTCTAATAGAAGATTTTACCATTAGAATTAATTTAGTTCATTTACAATTTCATTTACAATAAACTCAGCTGCTTTCCCATCACCAAAAACAGGTGGAAAATTCAACTCTTTTTCGGAAAAAAATTCTGAAACAGCATTACATATTTTATTTTTATTGGCATCGGTAATTACAGCACTTCCCGTTTCTACAATTTCAACCCATTCAGTTTGAGGTCTTAATATGACACATGGTTTTTTGAAAAAATACGCTTCCTTTTGAACACCTCCACTATCAGTTATTACCATTCTACAATTTTTTTCAAGAGCAATAATATCTAAAAAAGAAGCTGGAGGAATAATTCGAATGTATTCACTTTTTTGAATTTCTTCTTTCAGTTGATCTGATAAAAGTTTATCCATCATCTTTGATGTTCTTGGATGCAAAGGAAGAATTATGGGAATTTTAAACTTATTGCCTATTTCAATAAATGAATGAAATATACTTGATAAATTTTCCAAATTATCTGTATTGTCATTTCTATGAACAGTAGAAAGTATAAATTCATTTTCTTCAACTCCCAATTGCTTAATCAATGAAGATTTTTGATCACTTAATTGGGAGAAATAAATACTGTTATCGTACATTACATCTCCGCAATGATAAACTTTCGGATGATCTACATCTGTTTTTTCCCAATTATCAGTATTGAAACCTTCATTTACCAAATTCATAAGCCCAGTACTAGTTGGTGAAAAAAGCAAAGTAGATGCATGATCACACATGATACGATTAATTTCTTCAGGCATTTTTTTATTAAATGATCTTAGTCCAGCTTCAACATGAACAATGGGAACATGAATTTTAGCTGCCGCTATAGCAGTAGCTAAAGTAGAATTGGTATCTCCATATACCAACACAGCGTTTGGAGCATGATCAACTAAAACCTGTTCAATTTTTTCAATCATAATTGCTGTTTGTTTTCCATGAGACCCTGAACCAACATTCAAATTAATATCAGGTTTAGGAATTCCCAACTCGGAAAAGAAAACTTCTGACATGTTATGATCATAATGCTGACCAGTATGAACAATAACTTCTTTTATAGAAGGATTTTTAGCAACAGCTCTAGAAATAGCAGCAGCTTTAATTATTTGAGGTCTAGCACCAACAATTGTGACAATTTTCATTTTAAATTACTATAAATTAAGCTATCCAAAAGCTAAAATAATCATTCTCGATAAGGATAATGCAATCAAATATCTTGAATTCATTTAAAGAAAAGAAAAGAAAGAACATACATATGTAATTAAACAAAAAAAAGCCTTGAAAGAATCAAGGCTTTTTTAAAAAATTACAATTGAATTAAAATTACAGTGAATTCACATGCTTAGTTAACTTAGATTTCAAGTTAGAAGCTTTTCTTTTATGAATAACATTTCGTTTAGCAAGCTTATCTAAAAGAGAACTTACGTAAGGTAAGAACTTAACTGCTTCTTTTTTATCAGTTAATTCTCTTAATTTCTGAATAGCAGTTCTAGTAGTCTTGTGCTGGTACTTATTTACCAATGCCTTAGACTCATTAGATCTAATTCTTTTAATTGCAGATTTATGATTTGCCATAACTTTAGTTTTAATTCTTTTCAGCAGCCCGTAGGGGAATCGAACCCCTGTTTCCAGGATGAAAACCTGGCGTCCTAACCCCTAGACGAACGGGCCAATATTTTAATCTGTCGCAAAACAGAGTGCAAATTTAATTTTTTTTATAATTAATCAAAACAAAAATGTTTTTTTTATAATTAATCAACACTATCACTGTTTGATTTAAAAACAAAACCTAATCTTTTTCCTGTTCTTATTCTAGAATCATCTATTATTTGGTTGATTTCTCTAACTGAAACCTCCTTTATCAAATCGTAATTAGGAACAAGCAAATCAAAATCTAAACAATAGATAATAGCAGATTGAATAATAGACTTCAGCTTATCCTTATCAAGAATGTGGTTTACAAAATCATTGTATAAAAAACCCAATTGTCTTTTTCCTTCAACCATAAAATGATTTTCATGGTTAACAAAAAGTCTACCTACTAAATAACCTAAATCATTATGCCTATTGTACTTAAATGAATCATTAAGAAAGTTATAGATATTAATGATTCCGCAATACCCCCTATTGTCATTTTCACTTAAATACGGAGTTTTCCAAAGACTATTCTCTCGATCAAACTTAAATACATTGGTATGCATCTGAAAAATCAATAAATCTCCAGCTACCCTAACCTTTGCCTCAAACTCGCCCGTTTCCTTATACTCAACAAGGATTCTATCATCTACTTGAGCAATTCTTGCACTTAAATCATCTGAGACTTCTTTTAAGACCTGTTTAAGAATCTTAAAGTTTAATATAATATTGTTAAAAACATCTTGCTTGAGAACACTCTTATCTCTAACAATATTGAACATTAAATCTTGACTTTCTTTGTGATTCATTTTTAAAGTTATTAGTTAATAAGCCCTAGCAAAAACAACTCTCTTTGAAGATGGCTTTCCTGAATATATACAAACACCTTTCTCATTTGGTGCATCAAGTTCAACGCAACGAATAGTTGCCTTTGTTTTCTCTTTAATTTTTAGCTCTGATTCTTTAGTACCGTCCCAATGAGCCAATACAAAACCTCCTTTGTTATCTAGTATGTTTGAAAGCTCATCAATAGTATCTGCCTTATGGGTATTGTTTTGAGCAAAATTTTTAGCCTTTTTAAACAAATTTAATTGAATCTCTTTCAATAATACGACTATTTTGTCTTCGATACCCTCTTGATTTACAGCACTTTTTTCTAAGGTATCTCTTCTAGCCAACTCTACAGTTCCATTTTCTAAATCTCTAGGTCCAATAGCAATTCTTAAGGGAACACCTTTCATTTCATATTCTGCAAATTTCCAACCAGGCTTTCTTTTATCATCGTCATCAAACTTAACTTTAATATTCAAGGCTCTAAGCTTATGTGCAATTTGGTTGGCAACAACAGAAATTTCGTTAAGCTGATCCTTACCCTTGTAGATTGGCACAATAGCAACATGAATGGGAGCAAGTTTTGGAGGTAAAACCAATCCAAGATCATCTGAATGAGTCATTATTAATGCACCCATAAGTCTAGTTGACACCCCCCAAGATGTTGCCCAAACATGTTGAGATTTACCATCAGAATCTGAGAAAGTAACATCAAAAGCTTTAGCAAAATTCTGTCCTAAAAAATGAGATGTTCCAGCTTGAAGAGCCTTACCATCTTGCATTAATGCTTCAATACAATAAGTTTCTAATGCCCCTGCAAAACGTTCATTTTCAGATTTAACACCCTTAAGAACAGGCATTGCCATGTAATCTTGAGCAAAAGCGGCATATACATCCAACATTTTCTCTGTTTCTTCGATCGCTTCTTGCTTAGTAGCATGCGCAGTATGGCCTTCTTGCCATAAAAATTCAGCTGTTCTTAAAAACAACCTAGTTCTCATCTCCCATCGAACAACATTTGCCCACTGATTAATCAAAATAGGAAGATCTCTATAAGATTGAATCCAATTTTTATACGAATTCCATATGATAGTCTCTGAAGTTGGACGAACAATCAACTCTTCTTCTAAACGCGCATCAGGATCTACCACTACACCACTGCCATCATCAGCATTCTTTAGCCTGTAATGTGTTACCACAGCACATTCTTTAGCAAAACCTTCAACATGATCCGCTTCTTTACTCAAGTAAGATTTGGGTATAAACAATGGAAAATAAGCATTCTGATGACCAGTTTCTTTGAACATTCTATCGAGTTCATTTTTCATGTTCTCCCAAATAGCAAAACCATATGGCTTAATAATCATACATCCTCTAACATCTGAATGTTCAGCTAAATCTGCTTTACTAACCAGTTCATTGTACCAACTAGAGAAGTCTTCTTCTCTTTTTTTTAACCCTTTTCCCATTTTGGTATGGTATTTGTTATTTTTTGTTAAAAAAACATTAATGGACAAAATTAACATTATAAAAAGTCAATCAGTACAAAACAATTAAACTTTTTAACTTTACTAAATGTTCGTTCATTACTAAAACAAACGCTATGAAAACAATTAATCAACTTCTATCTTTTTTGCTTGTATTGTTTATTTGTTCATGTACAGTTTCTAAAGACATGAGCTATGAAGATGACATTTACAGCGCTGACAATGAAATTATTTTTGCTGAAAACAACAACGACAAACAAGAAACTGAACAGGAAGAAGATTACTATGATGCTGAATATGGTGATTTATATGCAGATGATCAGTATGATTTTTATGGTGATAATAACACAACCTATATAACCAATCACAATTATTATTCTCCTAGCATGAACAGATTTCGCACCTACAACAACTCACGATTTCATGTTGGAGTTTCTTACTGGCAAAATCCATACTGTCCCTACAACTGGTATTCTTACAACAACTGTAATTGTGGGTTTAACAACTACTGGAACAACAACTGGTGGGGATATGGATACCCCTACAATAACTACTATGCCAATAATTTCTATGGAAATGGGTGGAACAATTACTATGGCTACGGATGGAATAACTATTATGGATATGGATGGAATAATTACTATGGTTACAACTACGGTTATGGACATGGATGGGGCAACGGATGGGGCAACGGATGGGGCAACAATTATTTCATAAATAATTACTATGGCAATAGCTGGGGAAATAATGGGAATATTTCCGATGACAACAACAACAATTCTTATTATGGACACCATGGCTCAATAAGCTCATCGTCTACGAACAGCTCTTCTTACAACAACACCAATGAAGACAGTTATGCTGTAGTAGTTTCAAGTTTTAAAGGAAAACCAGCTGCTAACAATGAAAATAATTTAGACTTTGGTATTCCAATTAGCAAGCCAACTTCTGCTAATACCTTATCTAGTTTAAGTAATAAAGCACCTATTTCAAGTTCACCTAGCACATCTAGTGCTACAAAACCTAGTGTTTCTCAACCCATAAAGCCAAGTTCAACTGGTAACACATCAACGAAATCACCATATTCAACAAATAAGGTGAATACACCAAATAATGCTAGACCTTCTTCTAGCTTTTACAACAAGCCTCAAAGCAATAGCTCTGTTGACTATACTCCAAGAACTAATAGTTCCAATAGCTATAGATCAGGAAACGGTGGCAGCTCTAACAGCTACAAACCTAACAAGTCTAACAGCTACAGATCTGGAAATACTGGTAGCTCTAACAGCTATAAACCTAACAAATCTAACAGCTATAGATCAGGAAATGGTGGCAGCTCTAATAGCTACAAATCCAATTCCACTAGAAGTTCAAACAGTTATAAACCAGCCAATAGAAACACCCCTAAAACAAATTCAGGAGGCAATAATTCTAGAAGAAGATGAAAAATCGATATATAAAATACTACTTAAGCATTATCCTTGCTAGTATTTTTACTGCAGGATTTGCTCAAACTGAAGAAGATGCGTTAAGGTACAGCAACCTTCAGTTTGGAGGAACAGCAAGGTACCTTGGAGTATCAGGTGCATTTGGGGCCCTTGGAGCTGATATATCTGTACTTAGTGTTAATCCAGCTGGAATGGCTAGGTACAAAAAATCAGAGTTTACTTTCACTCCAAATATTTCTTTATCAAATACTGAAAGTAGATTTAATTCTTCAAGCATGATAGCTGGAAAAGAAAATCTAAATGTAGGTTCATTTGGAATTGTTGGGGTAACCAAACAAAACCCAGAGAAACAAAGCAAATGGAATAGTATACAATTTGGTTTTGCCTATAATAGACTAGCTGATTTTAACGAAAGCTTTCAAATTAATGGAAATAACCAGAACAACTACAATTCAATGTCTCATGTATTTGCATTAAGATCATTAGGAAGCTCTCCAGAATCTTTGTTGCAAAATGATCCATTCTATGGTGATCTTGCCTATCAGACCTACATAACCGACTATGATAGCACAACTGGGTTCTACTCTTCTAGAATGAACAGTCAAAGTATTCATCATGACCACGTAGTTAATCGAAAAGGTCGTGTTGGAGAATATTCGATAGCCATTTCTGGAAATTACAATCAAAAATTCTACATAGGTGGCTCTGTTGGAATTCCAAAAGTCCATTTTGAGGAAACTAAATCACACTCAGAAGTTGAAATTGCTGACTCTACTGAGTTTACCCATAGTTTCACTTTCAATGAATACAACTTTACTAGAGGAAATGGAATAAATGCCAAAATTGGCTGTATTATCCTACCTACTCAATGGCTTAGACTTGGCTTAGCATACCATACAAGAACATTTTACAATTTAACAGACAATTGGAATACAAGTATGAATTCTAGAGTGTCAGAAACTGAAACCTATAGTTACAGCTCATTTGATGGCAATTACAGGTATCAGCTTACTACACCTAGCAGATTGATTGGAAGTGCGTCTTTGATAATTGCTAAAAAAGCACTCATTAGTGTAGATTATTCTAGAATTAATCACTCTACATCAAGATTAAGCCCAGACACCTACTATGGTGGAAACTATGAATTCAACGCTGAAAACAGTGCCATTGATAGTAATTATAAAGCTGTAAACAACATCCAAATAGGATCTGAAATGAAACTTGGAGATTTTTATATGATAAGAGCAGGATATGCTATTTTCCAAAATCCATATTCTGACTTAAATGACAACTCATTTAATAGATCTTCTTACAGTTTAGGAATTGGTTATAGAAACAAAAAATACTTTTTTGACCTTGGCGCAAGGTATTCTATATGGAAAGAAAATTACTACATGTACGATCCTTCAATAGTAGCCAATAGTGAAATTGACAAATCGTTATTAAATATTTCTTTTACAATTGGATTTAAATGGTAAAATAAAGGGAGCTTTTAGCTCCCTTTATTATTTGATATATCAATAAATTATTTTAGCAACCGATTAATTTTCTTGTTAATTTTTTCAGCTTGTTCAGTAGCTAGCTCTGCATCAACAAGAATCCTACCACTATGCTCATCAATAATAATTCTTTTACGAGCGGCAATGTCCAATTGTATTTGAGGAGGTATTTTAATAAATGAACCACCTGAAGCACCTCTTTCAACAGGAACGACTGCTAATCCATTTTTAGCAGCGCCTCTAATTCTTTTGTACGTACGTAAATATCTTTCCTCAACGGATTTGCCTGCTTTTTCAGATTCCTGAAGAAGGATTTCCTCTTCTTTTTCAGTTTCTGAAACAATTTCTTTAAGCTCCTTCTTTTTAAGCTCTAAAGCATTTTTCTTTTCATCATGCAAAGCCTTAGCTTCATCTAAGGTTTCTTTCTTGCTTTCAATTTTGAACTTGTATTCCTTAATTCTTTTTTCTGCAAGTTGCATCTCAAGATCTTGATACTCAACTTCTTTATTTAAAGAATCGTATTCTCTATTATTTCGAACTTTATTTTGTTGCTCAGCATATTTTTTAATTGCCTCTTTAGCTTCAGCAATAGTATTTTTCTTATCAGCTATTGAGCTGTCAAATGACTCGATTTCAGCTTTAATTTTTTCTACTCTACTTTCCAAACCTGCAAGCTCATCTTCAAGACCTTGTACTTCTAAAGGTAATTCACCTCTTACCTCTCGCATTTTATCAATTTTAGAATCGATAACTTGAAGATTATATAATGCTCTTAGCGTTTCTTCTGGAGTTGTTTTTTTTGTTTTTGCCATTTTATAAATAATTAATCGGATTTGTATTTACACCCGTTAAACGGATTGCAAAATTAGAAAAATTTTCCTTTAATCCTTCAGCAATTAAATCAATTGTATATTGTTCGCTTTCAAAATGTCCAATATCAGCTATAATTAGCTGATTATCAGCATCAAAAAACTCATGGTATTTAAAATCTGAACTTATGAAAATATCTGCTTTTGCGGCAATTGCTTTATTTAGCAAAAAGCTTCCTACACCACCACATACGGCTACCGATTTAATTTGATCTTTACAAATATTGGTATGTCTAACCAATTGAGTATTTAATTGATTTTTTATTTTTTTCAAAAATTCTAGAGCATCGATTGGTTTTTCCAACTCACCAATTAAGCCAGATCCAACATTAAAGGTGTTTTCCAATGGGTAAACATCAAAAGCAACTTCCTCATAAGGGTGTGCTTTTCGCATAGCATCCAATACACCCGAAAGAAGGTGTTTGGGTAATATAACCTCTATTTTAATTTCAGATTCTTTATGTAATTTACCCACCTTACCAACATATGGAGTGGAGGAATCTCCAGGTAAAAAAGTTCCCTCACCATTTGAGTTAAAACTACAATTAGAATAATCTCCTATGGTTCCAGCACCTGCATCAAACATAGCTTCTCTAACCTTTTCTGATGAATTATTTGGACAGAAAACAACCAATTTAACTAATAAACTACTTTTTGGATGCAATACTCTTCTATTAACAAGACCTAATCGATCAGCAATTCTTCCATTTACACCATGTAAAACATTATCTAAATTGGTATGAATCGCAAAAATATTAATGTCATTTTTAATTGCTTTAACCACTGTTCTTTCAATATAAGTTGAATCATTTATCTTTTTCAACCCTCTAAAAATAATTGGATGATGTGCAACAATAAGATTACAATTATTATCTATTGCTTCCTGAACAACATCTTCAATACAATCTAAACAAACCAACACTCCAATTAGGGAAGAATTGGGAGAACCAACAATTAACCCAGAATTATCGTATCCCTCTTGAAATTCAGGCGGAGCAATAGAGTCTAAGTAATTTATTACATCTTTAACCTTCATATGTTTATTTTTGAACCAAATATACACAATGAAACCATTGAGATTTATATTGTTCCCGTTTGCTGCACTTTATTGGTTAATCACAAGTGTAAGAAACTTTCTTTTCAATAAAAAAGTCTTTA
>CETG01163658.1_pt1 | contig 11572 bp, 12 predicted proteins | sample 361471 | NCBI WGS metagenome assembly CETG01 (sample SAMEA2622696, study PRJEB7988) | marine metagenome | isolation source: saline water (ENVO:00002010), including | reverse complement strand
GATCGTCTTTGTCTGACCTTGCACGTGAGCTGTATGTCTTTTTATCTCCTTATATTCTTGCACTTGATAGGTACTTAATTACGTAAAATGGTCAGATGAGTTTTTTTATAGTTTTCTTTCTGATAATTAATGACTAAAGAGTATGGAATTTTGAATGGATTAAAAAATCATTATTCTCCAATTAATTTTACCAGCTTGATTTGACTACACCAGGCAATTCTCCTCTGTGAGCCCTTGATCTCAATTGGTTTCTGCAAAGACCAAAATCACGATAAACACCCCTTGGCTTTCCAGTGGCCCAGCATCGGTTTCTCATCCTGCTTGGAGCGCTATTCCTAGGTAATGCTTGAATCTTTCTATGAATTTCTAGTCGCTCCATAGGGTCTTTCGCTGAATTAAATGCTTCTAGAAGTGACTTGCGTTTGCTTGCATATCTTTCTACAAGCTTCTTGCGCTTTACATCCCTAGCTATCATTGACTTTTTGGCCATGCGGCTTAGCCTAAGAAAATACAGATCATTTAATAATAACTCTTTAGAGAATTGATTTTGCTGGAAATCCTCAGTAAATATGAAATTGAAAAATATTCAAATAGCTTATGAGTTCAACCCTTTTGGTTTTCGAGTGCAAATTTAGTAGATTTAAATTCTTTTTAAATAATTAATTATTAATGAATTGCTGGAAGATTTTAAGTTGAGAGGTGTCACGAATAATCAATAAAATACTTAGACCAACTAAAAGGAAAAAACCAGATTGCATGAAAGCAATTTGAAATCTTTCAGGAATTGGTTTACCTCTAAAGCCTTCTAATAAAAGCAATACTAATTGCCCTCCGTCTAAAAGTGGCAGTGGTAGGGAGTTTAGAACTGCAAGATTTATTGAAATTAAAGCTGCAAAAAGTATTAGGCCTGAACTCCCTTGCTCAGAGAGTTGCGCTCCGATTTCAATTATCTTTATAGGCCCACTAAGTTGCTTAGAGGTTGAATTAAAGTCAGTTATAAGGCCTTTATAACCTTTGACAGTCTTAAACAGGATGTCAATGAATTGTGAGTCAGAATGTTTAATTATTTGCCCTAAATTACTTGCTTTTGTAAGTTGTCTAGGAAGATTTTGCTGAAGTTGTGCTCCTATCTTTCCTATGCCTTTTGCATTAGATGGAATAACTGAAATTACTTGGGTTTCATTTTCTCTAACCCTTTCAAATTGAATTTTCTTAAGAGGAGAGGATTGGATTTGAGTTACCAAGCTTTTTACTGCTTCTTGACCAGTTCCTAATTTGGTTCCGTTAATACTTAAAATTTTATCTCCAGGAATTAATCCAGATTTATCAGCAGCTTCGGCCTGTTGAGTTGAAATAATTACAACACCAGGGTCAGGTTGATTGGGAATTCCAATAAAGGTTGCTTGGCCAACAAGGATTAACCAAGCAATAAGAAGATTTGCAAGTACACCAGCAGATAGAACAAATGCTCTTTGAGTAATAGATCTATTACTCATTAAATCTGGATCATTTAAGGAAATATCACTTTCTTTCTCGTCAGGAAATGAAACAAAGCCTCCAAGGGGGAATGCTCTTAATGAATAAGTAACCCCGCGAAATTTTTGTTTTATAAGAGCTGGCCCAAATCCAATAGAAAATCCATTGACTTTGATCCCTTGAATAGTTGCAGCTAGAAAATGGCCTCCTTCATGAAAAAAAATAAGTAAACCAAGAATAGATATTGATAAAAGAACGTTCATTTAGATTTATTTGGATTAAATGCTTTGCAGTTCACTTTTTCCAAAATATGGGATTAGTGCTTGAGGTAATTGGATGCTTCCATCAGGACGTTGTCCGTTCTCTAGAAGTGCAGCCATGGTTCTTCCCACAGCTAATCCACTTCCATTTAGTGTATGAACAAGTTCTGTCTTTTTGCCATGTTTTGTTCGAATTGACGAGCGTCTTGCTTGAAAATCACCACAAATACTGCAACTTGATATCTCTCTATATTTATTAGCTCCAGGAAGCCATACTTCTAAATCATATGTTTTAGAAGCGGAGAATCCAAGATCACCTGTGCAAAGTTCTAAAACTCGATATGGTAATTCAAGTAATTGAAGAATATTCTCGGCATCAGAGGTTATTTTTTCATGGGCTTCATTTGATTGTTCTTTATTAACAAACCAATAAAGCTCGACTTTATTGAATTGATGAAGTCTTATCAATCCTTTGGTATCCCTTCCATAGCTTCCAGCTTCTCTCCTGAAGCAAGCGCTATAAGCAACATATCGTAGTGGTAATTGTTCAAAAGGTATTATTTCGTCTCGATGAAGAGCTGTTAGAGGGACTTCTGCTGTAGGAGTTAACCAGAGATCGTCGTCAGCGCATCGAAAGCTTTCTTCGGCAAATTTTGGTAGTTGGCCTGAGCCCGTAAGACTTGCTGTATTTACTAAAACTGGTGGAAGAACTTCTATATAGCCTTTTTGGGTGTGGATGTCGAGCATAAAGTTAATCAATGCTCTTTCAAGTCTTGCGCCTTGATTGAAGAGAGTTACAAAGCGACTCTTGGCAATTCTTCCAGACTTTTCTGTATCTAATAAATCCAGATCATAGGCAATTTCCCAATGCTCTTTTAATCCTTTTTCTTTTCTAGGATCTCCCCAGCGCCGAATTTCCTTATTATCTTTCTCATCTTTCCCAAAAGGACAATTTGGAGAGGGGATGTTCGGTAAATTTAGAATTTGCTTGTTTAATTTCTCTGAGATTAATTTTTCTTTTTCTTCTAAAAGAGCTACTTTTTTTTTAATTTCATTACCTTCTTTCCGTAAAATTTGAATTTCATTTGATTGAGGATCATTGCCATTTTTTATTTTCTGCCCAACTTCTCTTCCTATTTGGTTCCCTTTGCCTTGAAGTTTGCTGCGTGATTCTTCAATATTTTTTAGTTCATTACTATTTAGCTGAAGAGGCTTTAAATCCACCTTAATTCCTCTTCGGTTAAGACCTTCCTCAATCAGAGTGGGGTTCTCTCTAATAAGTCGCTGATCTAGCACTAGGCCATTTAATTAATCAAATTAGCCTAAATGGTTTTCATCCAAATCTTTATAAGTTTTCTTAGGAAGTAAATAAAAATTCTAAAGTATTTGCTTTATTGATTATTTAAAACAGATGAATGAATTAAAAAATCAAATGAGGATTTGATTTTTATGAAAGGTTTAGAGATTACTTATTTTTATAGATGCAGGCCTAGCCCTTCCAGAGGAAGACCATTCTTTAAGTGCGTCAAGCTGTTCTTTTGCTGTTTTTGATAGAGGCACGAGTTGAGAGCAGGCCAGAATTAAATCGGTTTCTTGTAATTCTCTTTTCTCTGCAAAAGCAAGATGCATAGCTTCAATCACAGTTTGTTCAAGCTCTGCCCCAGAAAAACCTACTGTTCGATCGACTATTGCTTGAAGAGGAATATTTAAATTCGGTCGTCTTTGTTGAATATGTAAATTGAGAATACTGAACCTTTCTTCAATAGTTGGTAGCTCTAGCATAAAAATTTCATCAAATCTTCCTTTCCTAAGAAGTTCTCCTGGTAAACGCTCAATGCCATTTGCAGTAGCAACTACAAAAACAGCTGAATTTTTTTCTGCCATCCAAGTAAGAATATTTGCAAGTACTCTTTGACTTGTCCCACCATCGCTTCTTGAATCTCCTCCAAAGGCTTTATCAATTTCATCAATCCAAAGGATACATGGAGACATTGCTTCAGCTCTCTGAATTGTCTCTCTAGTACGAGCTTCACTTGCACCAACAAGGCCAGCAAAGAGTCTGCCAACATCAAGTCTCAGAAGAGGCATGGACCAGCTGTCAGCAATAGCTTTTGCAGTTAATGATTTCCCTGTACCTTGAGGTCCGACAAGTAAGACCCCTTTTGGCAGAGGTAATCCAAATTCTTTAGCTTCTTCGGAAAAAGCCATATAACGTTGAGCAAGCCAATTCTTGAGTGCATCTAATCCACCAATATCAGCTTGGGTGGCTTTTGAATTGCAATATTCCAATACTTCGCTCCGAGCTATACTTTGTCTTTTTTCCTCCAGGACTTCTGCAAGATCTTCTTTGCCCATTTTCCCCCTTTGGGCTAAGGCTCTAGCAGCAACTTGTCGAACTCTTGCTTCACTTAGCCCGCTGCATGCTCTAGTTAGTTCAACAAGAACTTCATTTTCCAAAAAGGAGCCAGTTGCCTTAGCAATATTACCTAGAAGAGTTTTTAATTCATCTTGTTTAGGAAAAGGTAAATCAAGAATAGTCAGAGCATCATCTAGCTCGTTTGGAGGGCTCCAGGTTCCTGAGCTAAGAACAATATTGTGAGGAGTTTTTCGAAGATAAGAGGATAAATTTTTAAGCATTCTTGCTATTCCTGGATCTTCACAAAACCTGTGAAAATCTTTTAAGAGAAGAGTTGTTGGATTGGATGATTCAATATTTTCTAACCATTGAAGAACCGCCATTGGTTGGCGAGCTCCAACACCTTCAGAATTAATAATTCCTGTAAGTCCTTTTATGTAATCCCAAATTGCTAACCTTCGAGGAAGCATCCTTTTTGCAGATTGTTCTAGCAAGTTTTCAACGCGTTCTTCTTCGCTACTCCTTATCCATATAATTGGAGTTCTTGATCTAATTAAAAGATCTAAGCTTTTACCCCATTGATCCATAATTAAAGATATTTAAGTAGAAAATAGGTAGTTTTTTACCTCTAAAGAAATCAAAAGAAAAAATGTTTTAAGTACTTTTTCATTTCTTGCTTTTTGGTTCGAATGGAAGTCTATCAGTATCAATGATTGCAGCCGAAGCCGGAACTGTTGAAGTTGCTTGTTGAGAGATTTGGTCGTCTAATATTTTTTGAAGATTGTCTGGTAGAGCTTCACGACTTAACAAGAATGTTTGTAAGGCTTGGAATACATTTGCAATAACCATATAAAGAAGAACACCAGCTGGAAGTGGAAAAAATAAGAACATTCCAGTAATCATAATAGGAGTTATTTTATTGGCTGTTGATTGTTGAGGGTTGGCTGGCATCCCTGCACCAGAAAGAGTTTGGGAAACTAAAAGTGTTAATCCAAATCCACCTACAAGTATGGCAATATCCCAGTTGATTGAGCCATTTACATAGAATCCAACGTTGCCAAGAGCTTTTATAAAAAGAAATCCGCTTTTTGCAGCCAATCCTGGAATCTTGGCTTCGATAGTTGCATCTCCAGGAGCAATTGCATTAACAGTTCCCTCTGATGAAACTGTTACAAGTTCTTCTCCTTTTGTGACCTTCCAGTTGGGAGAGAAGTTTTTACCATCTTCATAGCGAGAAAGTGCCTTGGAATATTTTTCACCTGAGAGTGTTTGTAGATTTATTTTTACTGAATCTCCAGTCCCGATTTTTGTCCCTCCAGGTAGAGATGCCACTACTGGGAAATGATCGTTTGAAGTAATAAAGATTGAATGCTTTGGACTTGTGAAAGGTTTTGGTTCTATTGCGGCAATTTGCTCTGATGGAAGGATTTTTAAGTTTACTAAGTAAGGAACATCTGCAAAAGGTGATCCTCGTAGAGTCGCAAATAAAGCAAATAATATAGGCATTTGAACTAGGAGAGGTAAGCATCCTGCAAGAGGACTCCCAAACTCACTCATTAATTTCCCAAGCTCCTCTTGTTGCTTTTGTGGGTTATTGGCGTATCGATTTTTTATCTCGGCTTGTCTTTTTTGCATGACTGGTTGGGCTATTTTCATTCTTCTAGCGCTTCTAATTGACCCTGCACTTAAAGGAAATAAGGCAAGTCGAATAACTATTGTTAGAGCAACAATGGCTAGTCCATAACTAGGAATCAATCCATAGAAAAAATCCAGAATAGGGATTAGCAGATTGTCTGAGATGTAACCGATCACGATGATTTACCTGGAATTGAGAGAGACTTCATTTTGTTTGCAATAGAAAAGGGATCTTGTGCGAAATCATGGGGTGAGTTTATTAGGCAGCGAAGCCTTTCGCATCTTCTTTGTCTTCTTTTATTTTGGATTGACTAATCTTTTCAAGAATATAGTTTTCTGTTTCGCGAAATTTTGGGATAGATCTTATTTCTAAACGAGCTCCATCTTGAAGAACTAAAACCATATCTCCATAAGAACCAAGTCCTCTAGGGACAGATCTTACTTCTGAAATCTGTTTGTAAACCAATTGAGTTTTATCTCTCCCAAGCCATCCTCCAGTAACTGAAATACGTTTATTGGTGATTTTAAATCGAAGCCATAAAGCCCTTACTATTGCACCAAAAGTAAATGGAAGACCAATTAAAGTAAATCCTGCCAATAGATTTATAAAGAGGTCAGCCTTTGAGGGCCCTCCTTCATAAAAGATTTCTTCAGAAGGGTTGATCATGACAACAAATCTGCTTTAAGAAGTAGGTTGTCGAATTCTTGCAATAAGTCTAATGAATTTTTTGAGGTGCTATTGGGTTTAAGACTTAAAAGAGCCCAGTTCTTATTTTTTAAAGTTGATTCAGCTTGTCTTTGGCTTAGATGGTTGTGAAAAAGTCTACGAAGTTTATTTCTAGTAACTGCTCTTTTGCTTACTTTATTACTAATAGCAATAGCGCATTTTAATGAACTTTCTTCTGCAGATGAATGTTTGATTTTCAGAAGTTTTGGCTTGCTTTTCGCAACTCTAAGAAGCATTGAAGATCCATTGTATCTAGTGCCTGTCTTATATATGTAGTCAAAACATTTGTATCCTTTTAGGCGCATTTGTTTTGGTAATACCATCTTTAAGGTTTAGTGATATTGCTTAGAAGTTTTAAACAGCTAATTGAACCCTGCCCCTTTTTCTGCGACTTCTGATAACTCTCTTGCCAGTATGAGTCCTCATTCTAACTCGAAAGCCAGAAACTCTTTTGCGTTTTCGGCTTGTTCCACCAAAGGTCCTTTTAGTCATTTTTAGTTGTTGTTTTCAAGAATTAACTTCTCAATCTAATTTATCATTGATCAATTTCTACCAGGTAACTGCCTAGATAAACAGAAATAGGTAGCTCACCTGGAGATTGAGAGAAGGCGTTTATTTGGTACATGCCAACATTCCTTGGATTGAATATTTTTAGCTTCACAGCATAATGTTTTTTGTTGGCTGGGATTGGATTTTTCGGAAAAATATCAATAGTTTTTTTGTCATTAGATATATCAACAACAGCAGGTACATATTCTAAGCACTTTGTTCGAGTTGTATAACCTCCTATTCTTACCTGGCATAAATTCACATTTTTTTCCTTTATCGTTGCTTTGAAATTCTCAGGAAGTTTAAAAGTTAGCTTTAATATCGCAGTTTTTCTGTCGTTACGCTTTAAAAAAAAGTAATAGGTACTTCTATCCATTCTTAACTTAGATCCTTGTAAATGTCTAAGTTTTTTATAAGTGCCATCATCGTTCCAGCGAAACTGTAAGGATGACTGAGCAGATGCAGAGGTTTTTGTACTTATAGCTTCTAGGTAAACACAAGAACTAGAAAGACTTATAGCCATAAATGCTTTTAATAGGCTTTTGTTTTTGATGGCTCTTGGAAGTTTAAACATTTTAAAATGATCAGATGGATTTTAAAATTTGTAGAAATACTTTTTCTAAGTGTAAATTCTCTCAAAAGAGAGCATTAGTTCTTCTTGTGAACTGACAGTTTTATTTTTATCTGTCTGGGCGAAGAACAGAGGCCTTCTCAAGGTAGGGATGTTTAGGAGTTTGTTCTTTTGGAAGCCAAACAAGTGCGAGGATTCTAATACAATTTTTTAGATCTCCTTTCGCGAACATTTGTTGGCAATCTAATAAAGCAATATCTCCCCATTCAGGTCTTTGTCTGGCTATTGAAGCAGGGAAGCAAGCATCAAGGTCTTTGGTTGCAGAAAAAGTAACTGACACAATTTGATTGGGTTGGAGCTTATTCCTGCTAACTAATTCATTGATAAGTAAATTTACTGCTTCCTCAATGGAAATTGAGGTGTTTTCTTCACTAGTTACTGCTCCTCTCAAAGCATGCAGAACAAAATTAGCATTGTTTGTTTTCATGACCTAAGGACGAAATAGCCAAAGAATTTGACCAGCAGATCCAAATTCAACATTTATCAAATCAAAAATTTTGAAAACCACATCACTTCCTGGGATAAAGCCAAGTATTTTCTTTTTTGGCTTGCCTAGAGTAATAGGCAGAAGTTTTTCGTCTATCTCAGCAAGCTTTGCTGCTACAACTCTTGCATGATCTTCATCTCCAAGCTCATCAACTAAGCCAAGTTCTTTTGCCTGAGCTCCCGTGAAAACTCTTCCATCTGCAAAATCTCGGACAACATCTTCCGAGAGATGACGCCCTTCAGATACGGCCTTTACAAATTGTTCATAACTACTATCAATAAGAGATTGCAGTAGCTCTTTTTCTTCCTGGGTTAATGAGCGATCTGGAGAGAGAATATCCTTATAAGTTCCGCTTTTGATTGTCTCAAAACGAATACCTATACGCTCAAGCAGTTTTGAAAGATTATTTCCTCTAAGTATTACCCCTATTGATCCAGTAATAGTTCCTGGATTGGCAACTATTTTCTCCGCGCCGACTCCTACGTAGACTCCCCCAGAGGCTGAAATGTTCCCAAAGCTTGCAACAACATGGCAACCTTTTTCTCGCAATCTTAAGAGGGCCCCATGTATTTCCTGGCTGTCGCCAACCGTACCTCCAGGGCTGTCAATGCGAAGCAATAGAGCAGGGAACTCTCTATCTTCAACTTGCTTGATAGCTTTGAGTACAAGCTTTCGTGTTGAACTGTTGATGGCCCCCTCAATAAGGATCCTTGCCATCCTTCTTTTTGATTTTCGTCGAAAAGGCCAGATCATTCAACTTTTGCAATGTTATTTGGATCTTAAAAAGGACTTTGCCATTTGACTTCATGTTTGTAATTTGGCGCTGGTTATTAATGATTCTCCCCTTTGCTTTATGGGGCACTTCAATGGCAGCCATGGCGCCATTGGTGAAGTCATCTGGTCCAGAAATAGTTGCATTCTTAAGGCTTTTACCTGCAGGCTTAATTGTGCTTATCTCCGCATTAATTTTTAAAAGAGAAATAATTATTTCTAGAAAAGACTGGTTTTGGTTTCTTGTTTTTACTTTTGTAGATGCAAGCTTATTTCAATTTTTCTTAGCTAAAGGTCTTGCCCAAACTGGGGCAGGACTAGGTTCTGTGCTAATTGATTCTCAACCATTGCTTGTCGCTCTTTTGGCAAGAGCTCTTTTTGGAGATTTAATAAACCCTATTGGCTGGATAGGGTTGACGCTTGGTTTGGCAGGCATTGTTTGTCTTGGAGTCCCTTCTGATTTGATAAGTCATTGGTTTTTATTAGGAGAGGCTGAATCGAAAGGAAGTTTTTTGAGTCACGGAGAGCTTTGGATGCTTGCTGCTGCTATGGCAATGGCTTTAGGAACTGTATTAATTCGTTTTGCTTGTAGAAATAGTGACCCTGTTGCCGTAACTGGATGGCATATGACTTTAGGAAGTTTTCCTATCCTTGGCTGGAATTTTTTTAATAGCGGTTTTAATTTGTGGCCATCTTGGTCAGTTTTTGAATGGAGCCTAATGGCTTATGCAAGCGTTTTAGGAAGTGCGGTGGCTTATGGATTGTTTTTTTGGTTTGCGAATCGAGTTGAATTAACAAGTTTTAGTACATTGGCTTTCTTAACCCCAGTTTTTGCTCTTTTTACAGGAGGTATTTGGTTAAGTGAAAGGCTGGAATTATTACAATGGATAGGTGTAATTTTAGTTTTTATTTCAGTCCTTTTGGTAAGTCAGCGAAGTCGTTTTTGGTCTTGGTCTTCTTCGAATGATTGAAATCTTTAAAAATTAACAACATGTATTCAAAAGTTTTAAAGCTTGTTTTGGTAAGTACTCCTATTGGTTATTTAGGAAGTGGAAAAGGGGGAGGAGTTGAACTAACTCTGATTTCTTTAATAAAAGGGCTTGTTTCTCTTGGGCATAAGATTATTTTAGTAGCACCAAAGGGATCATCCCTTCCTGAAGATTGCGTTGATGTTGAAATTAAATATGTAGATGGAATAGATCAGCCTAGTTGGCAGCATCAGCTTCCAAATTCTTCGATACAAATTCCTTTAGATGGATTGCTTCCAAAGCTTTGGGAGGAGGCAATTGAGCTTGGGCAAACAGCTGATGCAGTATTAAATCTTAGCTATGATTGGTTACCTATTTGGATCAGTAGTTATGTAAGACCTCAAATATTTCATTTAATAAGTATGGGAGCAGTTTCTAATGTAATGAAAAATTTGATTAAAAATTTATCTGAATCTTATCCATATAAATTTGCTTTTCATACTTATAGACAAGCCGCAGATTATGAATTAATAATTGATCCAAATATTGTAGGTAATGGATTTGATCTAACTAATTATGAATTACAACCAAAAGGTGGAGGCCCTATTGGCTGGGCAGGAAGAATTGCACCTGAGAAAGGGTTAGAAGATGCAGTTTCTGTAGCAGTTTCTTTAGGAGAAAAACTATTAGTTTGGGGTTTGATTGAAGATGTTAAATATGTAAATAGAATCAAGTCTTTTTTCCCTAAAGATTCAATAGAATTTCGTGGTTTTGTTCGAACAGAGGTTTTACAAAAAGAATTGGGCCTTTGTCGAGCTTTAATTAATACTCCAAAATGGAATGAAGCTTATGGAAATGTTGTTGTTGAAGCAATGGCATGTGGGGTTCCCGTAGTCGCTTATGACAGAGGGGGGCCAGGAGAATTAATTTCCTCAGGGCTAACTGGTTGGGTAGTTCCTCCAGATGATATTGAGGCTATGGGTATGGCCTTGCAAAAAATAGAAGAGATTGATCGAATAAAATGTCGAAGTTGGGTTGAGAAATTTGCTTCTAAGGAAGTTTTTGCTAAGCGAATAGAAGAATGGATAGTTAAGGGTCTTTCTCTAAAAAATTAAATTATTCATTTTCTAGGATATGAGAGAAGAAAGACTAGCTCTAGCAAGTAAATCGCGAAAAAGAGGATTGTTTTTAATTCTTTTTCTAGGCTTTATTCTCTTTTTTTGGGAATTAGGTTCTACAGGGTTATTTGATGAAACCCCTCCGCTTTTCGCCGCTGCAGGAAGAGCGATGCATCTAACTGGAGATTGGTTGACGCCAAGAGTAAATGGATTGCCTCGATTTGATAAGCCTCCATTGGTTTATTGGATGATGAGTGTGATGTATTCATTGCCTGGACAAGAATTATGGGATCCGCTTGGTACTTGGTCTGCTCGTTTCCCATCAGCATTTGCCTCTTTATTAATGATGCTTGGACTTGGGGAAACATTAATTAGTTTTCCTCAAGGTAATGATTCTTTTCCTAGAAGAACGGCTGTTGTTGCTTCATTGGCATTTGCTCTTTCTCCTTTGGTAATGATTTGGAGTCGAATTGCGGTTAGTGATGCCTTGTTATGCGGGACTTTAGGCCTTAGTTTGCTTTTTCAATGGAGAAGATACGCTGATCCGTCAAAAACTTCTTGGTGTGTTGCTTGGGTTATTCTGGCCTTTGCAGT
>CETG01126808.1_pt1 | contig 11584 bp, 21 predicted proteins | sample 361471 | NCBI WGS metagenome assembly CETG01 (sample SAMEA2622696, study PRJEB7988) | marine metagenome | isolation source: saline water (ENVO:00002010), including | reverse complement strand
TAAGAAAATATAAAAACTAAATTATTAATATTTATAATAGGAATAATTTATAAACGTACTAATAAAGTATTTTAAAAATTATTTTCATGTAAATGCTAACAAACTTAAGCTATTTAATTTTTATCGCGTTGATCTTAGTTACTGCTGGATGGACTTTTAAAGCTTTGATTTCATTGGCTCAGGGAAAACCCATAGAAATAAATCTAAAAAACCCACTCAATCTAAAGGCTAGATGGCCTAAAGATACGAAAGAAAGTAAGTAATTATGCACGAACTAAAACATATAGATTTAATCTTGATATAAAGGCTTTTGTTCATTTATTATTAATTAAATGAACAAATAAAAACCAAATAAAAATGCTTGAATCTTTAGATCCATTCCAGCAACTACTATTAGGTGTATCTAGTGTTGGATTAATAATGATACTTTTAGTTGTTTTCCTTACAGCTAGTCCAAATTTTGAAAATACTGATAGATTCAAAAAAATAATTGATTTTTTTGAAAAAAAGAATTAATAACGAATTAATAATATTATTTATTCCTAACCTAAATGTAGATCAGAGAATAACAAAACAATCAAACGATATTATTAATATATTCAAAAGAGAACTTAATGAGTTAAATCTAAAGATTATAAGTAATATTGTAAGTGCTTAATTATTATCACTGATGTTTAAAGATTTTATTGAAAGTCACAAATACCTTATTTGTGCAGGTTTAAGCACTTTCTCTCTCATATTCACATCAATCTCAATTGTTTCTATATCAAAGTCAGTCAAGGGAGTATCAACAGCTCTGGAGCCAATATCTATATGGGCTGAAACTCAGAATGAGTGTGTAACAAAAACATTTCGTATCGATGGAAAAAATACACAAGGAATTCCATCAAAAGTATGGAGCTGCAATGGAGGTGGTGAATAGTTTAAAGAAATTGTTTCATCAACTAAGTTTCTCCCCATCTTTTCCCAATCTCATATCCCCATTTATTTGCTAGGACAACAACCTCTTCATGAGTTTTACATTTAATAAATAGTTGATATTTCTCAGGGGAACCATTTATTAAATCTACTAATTTATTCAATTGATCTATTTTGTATAAGAATTTTAGGTAATCTCTTCTTGACATTTTATTTATAAAAAAGTTTAATAATAACAAAATCTAAGTCATATTTTATTTGGATATATATAATAACTTAAGCTAATTCTATAAATAAAAATCATACTAATATCAATTATTATTAAAATGAATTGGTTGTTTCCAAACATATCTATCAATTTCGTAATCCTTCTTTACAGCAACACAATTAGTAGCGATATGCCAAAGAGACTTATAAATAGGGGTAGGATTATATAGATATACTTTAGGAAATTTGTTTTTTAATATTCGCGTTGCAATTCTAGCGTGATAGTGTGGGACTGTTGGTTCAATATGATGAATTGCATGGGTAGAACCAATAGAGTGATGAAGTAAATCTAAAATTTTGCCATAAGGCCTATCAATAGATAAAAAGGCTCCTCTCATATATGAAAATTGACTCGCCCCAAGATGCGGTACATCACTATCAGTATGATGAAGCCATGTATAGATAACTAGCCATATGTTTACAACAATTAACGGACCTAAATAAAGACTAATCATTGAATATATTCCGAAATTTATAGACCAAGAAGACAACACTATGATCATAAATGCGATACCCCAATCAGAAATCCAGACCTTTTTTGCCCAAATAGATGGCCAAAGTTTGTTAGAGAAAGGAGCCTTCGGCCAAAAATGATTACTTGTTCCATAGCGAGGGCCTCCTGTTTTGCCTGCAAGTAAGTATGCTGGCCAACCAAGTATTAAATGAAGAAAAAGTTGGTTTAATCCGTAAAGAGTTTTACCCATCAACAATGAAGACTCCATTTCATTTTCCCCGCCTTTTTTTTCCAATTTTCCGTCTCCAGATATAACAACAGGGACATGAGTCTCTCCATCGGTAATGTGATTAGTAAAGGCATGATGAACAGCATGTGACCTTTGCCATGAGAAATACGGAACAAGTAAAAATGAATGTAGACAATAACCCACAAAAGTTTCTAATTTACGGTTATCTGAAAATGCACCGTGCCCACATTCATGTGCTAAAACCCAAAGTCCCATTGAAGTTGTCCCTGAGATAATTGCATAAATTATCCATACAGGAATCATCGATTTGGTAAGTGGTATTGATAGACCAAGAAACACAACAAAAATTTGAATTACTAATGTCCTAAAAAGGTAGAAAAGAGATCGATTAGTCTGCCTAGTAAAACAATGCTTTGGGATCGCTTGCCTAACCTCTCTTCTTGAAGGGATGTCATCCAAGGATATATCTAAAGCTTGACCATTAAGTCCTGATGGAATAAAAGTCCTTTTTATATTGTCTTCATTGACTAATACAAATTTAGTAAGCAAGCTTTTTTTCAATTTTTTTACTTATAGATTTATTTCTTATACGACGTTACTCTTCAATAGTCCAATGAGGCTATAGGTAGATGTATCTTTCACAAAAGATACATTATTGATATCATAATCTTACTAACAAAAACAAGAATTAATATGATTAGGTTAACTACAATAAAAAATGAAAAGGTAAAACGGAATTACAAATAATAAACCTCACTTTGTTTATTTATTTATTCCTACTTTCTGGATACTCAACAGACCCATCGGGCTTTCTGACTGGTTTTGAATATAGAACTCTTAACAATCCTTGGGTATCCATATTTGGACTTGTTATAAAAAAGCTTACAAGAAAAAAGCCTCCAAAAAGTATTAATATAATTATCAGGGGTAGATTTAATCCCATCTCACCAAAAGATAATAAAAATAAAAACATTCTATAAAGGTACTAAATAAATATATACATGCTAATAATCTAGTTAAATCTCCAAAAAAAAAAACTTATATAAATTATTATGTAAAAAAACTACAATTGTATGTTGGAAAAGGGTTCTTCAAGAATTTTATTGTCATAATAAGAAACATTATAAGATAGTTTATTATCCTTAAAACTAACATTCTTAAAAGGAATTCCATCGATGAAGTGCATAGCAGATCCACCTTCGATTGAAATACAACTATCAACTTTGTTTTCTTTAAGTACTTTATGAACAAATGGAATGCGTGAGGGCTCCTCGTCATAATGAGGACAACACGTGCCGTTAATAAAATCTAAACAAGGTAATATATTTAATTTATTATCCCATGAATCCGTTATTCCATTTGTAAACCAACAAATTGCTCCAGCACTTACTCCACTCATTATAATTCCATTATTATATGCCTTTTTAAGTATATTATTCATACCCCAATCACTCCAAACTGCCAGCATACTTTTTGTATTGCCACCACCAACAAAAACAATATCTTGTTTCATTATATGTTCTTTAATATCAATAGTTCGATTAAAAAAACTAATATGAGAAGCAACACAATTTAACCTTGTAAAAATAGAATAAAAACGAACAATATAACTGTCATCATCTCCAGTAGCAGTTGGTAAAAAACATATTTTGGGAGTAGGATTATCACTAAGATTAAGTATATACTTTTCAATTAGACAAGAAGAGTTATTTCTCCCAAAGCCTCCTCCACCAATAGCTATAATATGTTTTTTCAATTTCCTCGAAATAAAAATCATTATAGAATAAGACTAAGAAAAATTAGTTCAATATATTAGTGATTAGAAATACAACTAAAATATAAATTTAAAAACTCACCAAGGGATAACTGATCCATCCCAGGCTAAGAATTTTCCTGAATCAGATTGTCTTTGCTCTGAAATAATATTAACCAAATATTCAGATGCTTGAGATGGAGTAAAAAGTTTATTATTGGGGACTGAAGTTTGATAAGGCTTTGATAATTTTGTATCACAAGTTCCAGGATGTAATATTGTTACAATAGATAATGGAAACTTTCGACGCCATTCAATACTTAAAGTTTTTAAAAATTGATTTTGAGCGGCTTTAGAAGCCCTATATGAATACCATCCACCAAGTCTATTATCAGTAATACTACCGACTCTGGCACTTAAACTTGAAAATAAAAAAGGAAGTTCAGGTCTTATAAATCTTTCAAGACTTTTTGCAATCAATATAGGCGCTATCGCATTAATTGAAAAATTCTTAATTATATTAGTTCGACTAATATGCGATAGTCTCTTTTCAGGTTTTAAAGAATTAGAATGAAGGAAACCACTTGTATTAATTACCAGACGAAGTGGCTTATTAATTAAGGAGATTTGTTTTTCAAATAAAAAAAATGAATCATCATCTTCTAAATCCAAATATATCCCATTTGTACTATTTAAATTACGACCGCAAATTATAACATCCAACTTTGGAGATATGTTTTTTAAATAATTATAAATATGGTTTCCGATCTCACCGGCACCAATAATCAAAGCAACTCCTTCCCAATCTTGTATTTTCATTGTTTTAAATATTGTTATTCAATACTAGACAAATCATTTCTCATTTGAGTAGTTATACAAACCAATAAAATAAAAAATTTAATCAGCTTAAAATAATCAAATGGTATAGAATATATTAAATCTGTTTAAAATCATGGAAAATGATTGGTTGTTTGAATTTCAAAAATATATAAAACAATTTGCAATGCTATTTATTCTTATCGGTGTTATTGTATTAATCATATTTATCATATATTAATAGTTTATGACATCTCAACTATTACTCTAAAACAACAAGAATAACTAACATTAGTTATAGTAGGAAAAAAGCTATGACATTAAAGGCTACTTATTACGGAGCAAATGGCTGGCTTATAGAATTCGATAAAATTAGGATTTTGATTGATCCTTGGTTGAATGGTTTATTGAGATTCCCTCCTGGAGACTGGCTAATAAAAGGTGAATTGGGTAAATGCATTGAGCCACCACAGGACATTGATTTTTTACTACTAACCCAAGGACAACCGGATCATACACATCCTCCAACTCTCGACAAAATAAATAAATCAATACCTGTGGTAGCCTCAGAAGCAGCTAGTAAAGTTGTTAATAAAATAGGTTTTTATAAAGTTAATACATTAAAGCCAGGAGAAAGCTTTAAATATAAAGATCTAACTATCCAAGCGACCTCAGGAGCTTATGTCCCCAATATAGAAAATGGATATATAATTAATGATAGTGAAGACTCACTTTATATTGAGCCACATGGATTCCTTGATAAGAAAATAAAACCTAGACATGTAGATTTAGTTATTACACCTGTAATAGATTTTTCTTTACCACTTGCAGGTAAATTTATAAAAGGTAAATCTATTTTACCTACATTATTGAAGTTGTTTAAACCATCTATAGTATTAGCAAGTACAACTGGTGGTGATATAAATTTTAGTGGTATAATAAATAATTTAATAAAAGTAGATGGATCTGTTGATGATATTAACTTATTAAATAATTCAAATACAAATTTTATAAACCCAATACCACTAAAACGATACGTATTTGATAAAATGAAAAAGTGTTGAATTTATGAAATATTTTTCTTATCTTGCAAAAGATAAAAATTAGCTACATCATTTAGCATTTTCATGACAACATCGTTGCTACAGTTTGTTCTTTCCTGAAGTCTCATACAAGCTTCCTTGATATTTACAAAGGCATCTTCTCTCATTTCTGAAAGTTGTTCTTCAGTATATTCTGCTTTACTCATTAGTTATTAAATAATTAATTTTATATTAGTATAATAAAAGGAAAAATAAAGAAAAAATCTAAGTATTAATTAAATCTGACACTATTTTTTTTGTTTACGATACTTAAGAAGTGTTTTTAAGTCCTTGAATCCCTATGATTTAAGTATGTTCAAGAATGATCTATCAAATCCAAGTACTGACTGATTAGAAGCTATTTATTCATACCTTGAAAATATTGGTTTTAATTTCTCACATAGGCTTTTATATACATCTAGATCTAACTGAATATCGAATAAAGTTGCATCTTCTGCTTTAAATAATTTTTTATTAAGACATTTAATAAAAAATTATTATAGGAAAACTATTGATAGCAAAATAAAAACTAATATTGCTATTAAAGTAATATCAATAAAATTAGTAAAAACTTTGTAATATCTTAGCTGAAAAAGAATAAAAATGGGAAGAATAGATTCGAGGAATGTATATCATCATATAATAATATTTAAAGAATAAATAAATTGATAACGTAATTAAGAATATATAGATATAATATAAAAATAAAATCATATACAAATGAAACTATTATTTATAATAATAATTTTAGTTATTATTATAATATTCATATCCAACTTTATAATCAATCGAATTAAAAAAACTGCTTATCTAAAAGCAAGTAAAAAATGGGATGGAGTAGTAAAAGAGCTAAGAAAGAGAAAATAGAATAACTAGGTATATTCTCCTGGTACATCATTTTTTTGTACTGTAACTTTCCCAACTTTCTTACCCGAAAACCGTAATAATTCATCCCCTGAGAATTCAAACCCTCTCTTCAATGCAATCAATGCAACATCATCAGCCGTAGAGGAGGCTATTACCTCATTTTTTAATGATTCATCTTTTTGCATTTCCTTTAAGAATTTTCTTAATTGATCTAATGACATTTAAGAAAAATATAATTCTATAATATATATTATATTAATTTATAATTAAACCGTCTATATCACAAATATGTAAATAAAAAAAATTGTTTATTTTAATTAATGGTTACAATATAAAAGTCAATTATTAAAGTAAAACTAATCATAAGTAAATGAAGAATTTTTTTATTATCTCATTCCTAATGCTTTCTTTTGTAGGACCTACCTATTCATATCCTGAAAGTCAAATGGAGGACTGTATTTCTAGTGCTTTAAAGAATCCAGCAACAAATTCAATATCAAAGAGTTCAATAACCAGTTATTGCGATTGTGCTCTCAAAGCCATTATTGATGAAAGTAAGGACATAAGACAATCTGGTTTTGCCTGTGCACAGAAAACATTTAATTGAATTATCAGGAAAAATAACTATTCATGAAAGACTATAAACGCGCAAAACATTAAATATAACTAATAAAAATTTGCATCAGATTTATTCCAATCATGGGGTAATGCTAAAACCCAATCATCTATAGAAGACCCCAACCATTCCTTATATTCTTGAAATATACATCTTTTAGTTTTCTCCTCATTAGCTAATTCAATTCTTAGAACCGCATAGGAAACTACCTTTTGAAGGGTTAATTCCAAATCTTTATCATTGTCCTTACTCATAAAATCTTGTTTAAACATATACTTCTACACATAGCAATAAAATAAAATAAAAGCATTTATATCTTCTTTAGATCATAAAACTATGGTTTTTCATAAAGCAAAGTTGAGAGTAAAGGAACTCGCAGATGCTCTAAGTATTGATTCTCCAGAAATTATTGCTATTTGTATTCTCTTAGAAATACCTGCAACCTCTCCACTTTCATCATTAACAATAGATCAATGCAAAGACATAATTGACTATATAAAAAGTAAAATCTAAACAACTATTTTTAAACAATAAATAATTATAACATCATTAATTAAACTAAGATTAAGTTGAATCACAAATCATTAGCTTCTCTAAACAATGCATCCTGATAGTCAGAATCTTTTTTCAAGTTATCCATTTTCACAGGATCGAAGTGATTAATAAGTAACTTACCAAAATCAAATATTTCCATATCAGATAAGCCTTTATCTCGAAGTCCTGCAAGAATAGAAGATATATCCTGGTATGCTTCCTCCATTAATTCTTTTTTGTCATCAGAGCTAGGAAAATCCATATCAGCAAATTACTAAATAAAATATACTTATTTATACTATAAGTAAAAACTGAACTTATATCACTAAATAGTATAAATTGAAAGATTAATACCTATGCAAACTATGCCTATTAAATGAAAACAATTAATTAGATTAAGACTATACTATAAATATCAATTGAAGTGACTAATTTGAAGCTATTGAAAAGCAATAATTACAAAAGCTACTTAAAAGTTTGGGCAGCTCCTTTAGCATTACTGATATTATTGTTTCTTTTTGGTGCTTTAGGCTATCGCATTACAGAAGGATGGGATTGGGGAGATTGTTTATGGATGGTACTGATAACGATTACGACAATTGGTTTTGGTGAAGTTGAAGTTTTGAGTTCATCAGGAAGAATAATAACTTTTCTAATCATTGGGGGAGGATTAGTTGTAGTTCAATTAACTTTGCAAAGATTTATACAATTATCTGAACTAGGATATTTCATAAGATTGGAGGAGCTAAGATTAAGGAGAATAATTAGAAAAATGAAAAATCATGTAATCATATGTGGATATGGACGTACAGGTAAAGAAATAGCAGATCAACTTAAGTCTGAAAAAATATCAACACTAATAATAGAAATTGATCCAACAAGAAAGAACGAAGCAGAAGAAAAGGGTTTCAATGTCCTACTAGAAGATGCAACCATGGACGAAACATTATTACTTGCAGGAATAAAAAATTGCCGAAGTTTAGTTGTAACATTACCAAGTGATGCTGCGAATCTATACGTAGTCCTTAGTGCAAAAGCATTAAACAATAATTGTAGATTAATAGCTAGAGCGGCAAATGAAGAAGCTGCAAATAAGTTAAAACTTGCGGGCGCAAATGCTGTTGTTAGCCCATATGTGGCTGCAGGAAGAACAATGGCAGCATCAGCATTAAGACCAATAGCAGTAGATTTTATGGATTTATTGGCTGGCACAGATTGTGAGATAGAAGAATTCAAGCTGACCGAAAATTCAGAAAAAATACAAGTTTTTACCAATAAGAATCAAAAAGAGCTTGATATTTCAAAACTTGGTGGAGCATTACTTTTGGCAACAAAAGTCTCAGGCAATCTAAGAAGCAATCCAATAGATAAGGTGAACTTATTACCGGGTATGATATTGATTTTTCTCGGAAGTCAAGAACAATTAGAAAGTATTAGAGCTATCTTCAGGGAGGTTCTTGTTAATACACGGTAAATCTAAGGTTGAAATTCACTAAATGAGGGTTAACACTACAAAGAACAATTAGCAAATATGACTATTTTTAGTTAGAACAATTCAAATATTAATTATGTTTATGATTTTACAAATTAACACAAAACAAAAACAAATAGAACAGAATTACAGAGATCATTCACGATTTAACGATGAGGTATTTACAAAAGATTACGTAGACTTCTTGAACGAAGCAGGATGGATATTAGAAAAGAAACTTCCTTCCAATAATAATCATTATTCAGATCTAATGGAAGACACAGATTGGGAATACAATTATTCTAATTTAAAGTGTTCAAAACACTACAGGAGAGATCTAGACGCCTTAAGCTAAAAATTATTATGTAAATAAAAGTGTAGCCACATCAAATATCGACCATACTAATAATATGAAAAAATACCATTGCACTCAGATCTAATGGATAAGACACAACAACCGTGGAAAGTATGGATATTTGTATTATGTTTAAACTCTATTGCTATAGCAGGTGCATTTTATCTCAGATCCATTGGAGTTGATCTTTATGCATTTCGAGGCGGATCATAATGTGTATTAAAGAGACTGTATTGAATAATTTATAAGTAATTATAAATACTCTATATCAAAAACACAAATGGATAAAAAAAATGAAAGTAACTGGAAGAAGATTGTTGATAATATATTAATTTATAATCTTTATATTTTAATATTTGGTGCGATAATTTTAGCAACTGGCTTTTGTTTAAGTATCAATGGTCAAACATACTTGTTTAGTATATTTCAGAAACTATGGTATCCAATCTTTATTCCATCATTAAGTCTTTTTTTTACAGCAATATTAATTGAATCAATCATCATACAACTAATTGATAACAAGAAATAAATAATTCACAATAGACAGGTTATCAACATTTAGAATTAATAAATTGACGTTAAAACTAAATAAACCTAAAATAAGTATTATAATAAAATAGAAACGTAGATTAGAATTACTATGATTAATAAACGAGGAAAATCCTCATAGAAGACCATAATAATCAATAAGAAAAAAATAAATTTACTCTTTTTTTATATTAAATCTATAAAAACAAGATAAAAACAGCTATATTAAAAAAAAATCTGTACATAATAAATGGAAGAACTTAGCTACAAGGATCTTTCAGAATTTGAATTAGACACCCTTAAAGATATGTATATATCAAGTCGTCTAGATTCTATGAAAGAGGATGATTTGAGAAAGTTTGTAAGAGAGATTTTTGTTGATCAGATAAAAGGAACTGTAGGTAATGTTGAAGAAAAAGAAGCCTGGGAAGAAATAAAAGACCATTACTCTGACGAATTAACTAAGAAAATACTAGAAGTTAAAGCAAAATGTACTAAGAATCCAAAAGGAGATTCCAAAAGTCCTGAAGAGATAGAATTTGATAAAAGACTTGGACTACTTAAGCAACAACAAGAAGATAAAGCTAGCCAGGACATGTGGTAAATAAAAAATATTATCTAATAAATTAAATATCTATATATAAATCTAAAAAATAATGCGAATAAAACAAAAATCAAAGATTTTGATGATCTAAATTTTAATTCATTTACAAAGCTAAAGTATTTATTTGATTTATTAACTAAGGAAAAAAAGGATAATCCAAAAGAAATCGTCTCCATCCATTTTAGAGCTGAAAACAAGACAATATCTTTATTAGTAGAAGATAGAAATAATAACAAAAAAACAAATATAAATATTAGTAATAAAAATGATTTAATAAAGTTTATAACTAGAATATTCTTTGTATAATTGAGTTTACGAATACTTTCCTTTATATCTCTAAGCTGAAAATCATCAAGTCGAAAATACTCAGTTTGTGGTATTCTGCAATTCTTATATCTCTTATGAAATTCTCTTTCTAATTGCTTATACTCACTTGAATATAATCTAGCTATAATATTATCAGGCTTTAGTTGTTTCATCCTAATATCAAAATTTTTAGTTATTCCAATCTTATATAAATCACCATTTTTAATTAGATAAAGCCATCCTCTCATTTATATTTTATTTAAAAGCAAGTATATATTTTTGTTGAGATGATTTTATTTTTAATATAAAGTTTAGAATCATGCTACATTCTTATTTTTGATTAAGTTAAATTTTTCTCTCATAGTTGGGTTGTTTTTGGTTAATCTTTTAACAGTTACGTCTTGGGCTTTATCATTAGCCAACCTAAGATTTCTATCGGCTCCAATTAAGGCATCTTTAGTTTTTAGTAAGTGATTAATAGACTTATCAATCTCAATAATAGCAGTTTCAAAACGTTTAGAGGCAAGTGAATAATTTTTACCAAATGCTTCTTTAAAAAGGTGGAGGCTATTTTCGAAATTTGTAATATCAATATTCTGTTCTTTAATTGCTGCTAATTCAGACTTATATATCATAGCTTTAGAGGATGCGTTCCTTAACAAAGAAATAATGGGCAAGAAGCATTGAGGTCGAACAATATACATTTTTTGGTACCTATGAGAAAAATCTACAATCCCTGAATTAAATAAATCATTTTCAGATT
>CETG01171236.1_pt1 | contig 11594 bp, 10 predicted proteins | sample 361471 | NCBI WGS metagenome assembly CETG01 (sample SAMEA2622696, study PRJEB7988) | marine metagenome | isolation source: saline water (ENVO:00002010), including | reverse complement strand
AATTCCAGTCATAGATTAGGTCATGCTCTTCCACTGTCTCACCCCTGACCTCCCATGGTACGCTCGGTGTTTGAAGCCATCGGGGGCTATGAACTCGATTTGAGCTCAGTCCGCCCAATGAAAGCCAAGGAAATTATTGCTCCAAAACCAGTCCCCACTTGTCCAAAACTTCCCGTAACCAGAACTACGAACATCAATGCAAGATAAAGCATCGAAACAAAGAATGAGTTTGCTGCACTGGCAATTCTCCCTGATTCGTCCGGCATCTCCGAAATATCGATTCTCCAAACAGTTGAAGCATACCAGATGCTTAGTCCCAGTATCGTCCAGCTTAGGACATGGTAATCCCACTCATTTACCTCAATCTCCCCGAAAGAAAGAGGTGCTATTATCGAGAGAAGGATCAGCAGGATTGAATACAATTTCATCTCAAAGATTGTTCTTTCCGGTCCTTTCACGTTAGGCAACATTGGTACGCCCACCTTGGCGTATTCTTCAGACCTGTATAGTGCAAGAGCCCAGAAGTGGGGCGGAGTCCACAGGAAGATCAGAATGAACATGAACCAAGGCATCGGACTTCCAAGGTCGAATAGGGACACAATTGCCGAAACCAGGGAACTATCGGAGATGGAGAGGCCATCCACACTAGCGGCCCACCCGATCACAGGGGGGGTCGAACCAGCGATGCCTCCGATGACAATGTTCTGAGGGGTACTTCTCTTCAACCACATACTGTAAACAAGGACATAGAAAAGAATGCTGAATGCCGACCAAAAGGCAGCGACTTCATTAGACATCAAATAGAACCATAAAACCCCAATGATGGATATCGAAATGCCGAAAATCAGAGCCGACACCGCACTCACTTTGCCCGAGGGAATCGCTCTTTCTTCTGTACGCCTCATCATTGGATCGATATCCCTATCGTACCACATATTGATCGCGTTAGCACCTCCGGCTGTGAGATAACCCCCAACCAGAACAACTAGCATTGTCTCAATCGAGTCCTCTGATAGGCCCCCTCCTAGTGAGCCATGAACAATCACTGCGCATATTGCAGTTATCTGCAGTAGAAAGACCACTCTCGGCTTAGTCAAAGAGAAGTAACTCGCTATCGTAGACGAAATCATACAACCTCATCCTTGGAAATAACGCATCCAATCCACGCAGTGGCCATTGCAAGGAAAGTCAGTGAGGCCAGCATAAGGTGAACCAATGAAAGTAACTCAAAGAACCCTTCTTCCATGTCCCATGATATTACGTAAATTGCTCCAATTGAAGCATTAGCAACGAATAGTCCGGTTGATGCGAATATCCAATTCCTCAGAATGTGAGCCGAACCCTCTTCGGACTCCTTCCATATCAGGTAGGAGGAAGCAACCATTGCAACCAGCATCCCACCAACTAGCCATCTATGAATCATCTGTGACTGCAAAACTAAGTCTTCCAATGGGTCCACCAGATTCCCTCCGCAGAGAGGCCATGTATCTGGGATTCCATCCACCCCACACCCCAGATTAGCACCGGGAGTCGTGGACACGAAAGTACCAGAGAATATCGAGATGAATGCTCCTATCGACAACCAAGCAACTCTGCTCCTCCATCTTTTTGAGATTCCATGATCTACATCTAACCAGCCTGGAACCCCTCCCTCTGCTATTGTGATGGTTAACCATAGCCAAAACATGCTAATCGTGAATGCTAGTGCAGAACTCAGGTGAAGTGCAACACTCCAGTGCAAGTTGTCCATCTCAACTGTCAACCACCCAATTCCTCCTTGCCAAATGATTAGCACCGCTGTCAAAGTGGACGCGAATCTGACATCTTTACCTGGATCTCCATTTTTCCTTAGCAATAACCAGTTTAGCAGAACCAGTGGCCCTAGAAATGCACCGGCAAGGAATCTGTGGGACCATTCTGTGAAGATCTGGAACGTTGAGTATCTATGCCCAGAACCACGCGAGTCAACCTCCTCCGGATTCTCCGCCCACCATGCCCCTTGCTCCTCTTCTGAAATGTCGAAACCAAATGTCCCGAAACACAATGGCCAATCTGGACAAGACTCACCTGCATCGTATATTCGAATCAGCCCTCCCAAGCCGATTACTACAATTGTCAGACCCAACAGCCAGGCTGTCAGACTCTTCGAAACCTTCCAGTCAGTCAAATGCTATCGCTCCCTGTAAGGGGCTGCAACCCTTCACTCTTCGTGCGGGTCGATGTCGATGGGAATCTTATTTTGCTCATATTCCAAGGTCGCTATCTTCATTGGATCTAGCACAACCTTCTCCTTCGCGTCATCGACGCCATAGAGTTGAATCAACTCGCTGCTATATTTTTCGCGCAACTCGTCCTCGGTTACGAAGAGCGGTGCACCCATGCTAATCTGAAGCGCTCTGGCACCAATTATTCTGGCCTTTTCGAAGCGCGTGTGGGTTCTTACTGGCTCAACCATCGGGGCGGTCGACCGGAGACCCCCAAATAAGGTCTATGACTCCACCTTGAGATTGATTTGGCGACTATGGGGCTTCCACCATCATGGCTACAGCGTTCCCACCGCCCAGACAAACAGTCACAATCCCCCTTTTTCCTCCAGTTCTAATCATTGCATTTACCAGAGTCATAAGGCATCTAGTTCCTGTAGCTCCAAGAGGGTGACCTATTGCTATAGCACCGCCATGAGGGTTGAAGCAATCGTCCGAAACTTCCAGCGACTTCCTAATGGCACAAGATGCCGAGGCGAAAGCCTCGTTGTGCTCCAGAATGTCGACCTCCCCAATCGTCCTCCCTGATTTTTCTAGAAGCTTCTCCACCGTTGGAATTGGAGCAGACATAACCCTGCTCGCCTCCACTCCAGAGGTGGCATATTCCACTATCTTAGCCAAAACGGGCAACCCAAGCTCCTCTGCCGCTTCTTCGGAGGCGATTAGAACAGCAGATGATCCATCGGATACTTGGCTGGAATTTCCTGCTGTAACCTGTCCTTCCTTCGAGAAAACGGCTCTAAGTCCACCAAGAACTTCTTCATTAGTCTCAGATCTAATGCCCTCGTCTCTCGTCAACGAACCAACTGGGAAAACCTCGTTGTTGAACCACCCCTCTTCCCAGGCTTTGTTGGCAAGTGCGTGCGATCGTACAGAGAACTTGTCCGCCTCAACTCTACTGATCCCATGCTCCTCTGCGACTGTCTCTCCCGTATTTCCCATCGATTCTCCTGAGAATGCGTCCTTCAAACCGTCTTCCATCAATACTGACTCAAGTGAGGAAAAAGAGACTTCTTCCTCCTTCTTGACACCCCTAGCTAAGTGCGGAGCATTGCTCATTGACTCCATCCCACCAGCAACAACCACTCTAGATACCCCAGCTCTGATTTCTGTCGCAGCTATCATTGCGGCTTTCAGACTCGAGCCACATACCTTGTTGATGGTTGTGCAGGGGGTGGTGACAGGCATCCCGGCTCCAATCGCCACCTGCCGAGCGGGAGCCTGACCGCAACCCGCTTGGAGTACCTGTCCCATGTACACTTGGTCAACAATGCCCATCCCGGGGTCGATTCCAGCTCGTTCCAATAATTCCTTTACTGTTAGAATTCCGAGGTCTACTGCGCTGTAATCCGAAAGTGCACCTCTGAACTTTCCCACTGGAGTCCGGGCATAGGCACATATGACAGGAACAGGCATGCCCTTTCGACTGACGTCCTAGCCTTCAATGGCACGATGCCGAATCAACTTCGCAATTCACGAATCTACAGTGTATCCGTAAAAATCTGCATTAAGCAAATCCGGCCTGTTCTGTGGCTTCACGAGTATAGTCCTGACTTCCCAAAGATCCTTGAAAATTCTGTATCTTGCAGTGGCATCAAGGTAGTCAACTCCACTGGTCCCCCCTGTCCCGGTCCTCTTCCCAATGATCCTCTCGACCATTCGTGCATGGTCATGCCTCCACTTCGCCATCGACTCCTCGAGTTCTACGAATGCATCGATTAGTTTCCTAGGCCATGTTAGAAGAGGTAACTCTCGATAAGATTCGATGAATAGGAGGCCGGCACGACCACGACTCACCACCCCATCTGGAATTAGGAATGAGGTAGCTGACTCCTGAGCAGAATCCAATCTCTCCTTCATCCTATTCGAGGCATCTCCGCCCATTCCGGACATTCTCTGCAGTGCCTCGTCCCCCATCTGGAGGTGTGCCTGTAAGTGTGAGTCGACGTATTCCCTAACGGTGTCCTCGTCCCCCTCGCTTCCGAAAATGGAACCCATTATCGGGGTTCGTTCCATCCACCTCATCAGAGAGTCATATAGGGACTCATTCCCTAGTTCCGCCTCCAGCCTTTGCAAGACCTCCTCGTCCTTCCCCCCTCTCTCTGCTAGCTTTCTGAATGTCTCAATGGGATCCATTCCAAACATTCGATCCTCAGTCTCCAAACCCAGTAGGGACTCGAATTCCCGCATCTGGAAAGACTCGAATCCAGAGGCAGTGCCCAATCCATCCCTGAAAGCCAGGAATCCTTGTGGCGTCAGAGTCTCTAGCACTGTCCACTGACTCGCCATCAAACGGAAAATCTCAGTGGTTCTTGACAGATGGCCTACAGCACGGGGGATGTCGTCTTCGGGTACTGGAACCTGTGCAAGGATGTCCCTAGTTTCAGAAAGTTCTCTGATTATTTGCTTGAACCAAAGCTCAAATGTCTGATGGACGATTATGAAGTGCATCTCATCTGAAGAAACGCCCCTATCATCGCCTTGTAGATCCAATAATTCGTGGAGTCTTAGGTAGTCGCCATAGGTCCAGTTGCCAGACTCCCCGCTTCCGCTCATAGCCTCGCATGAGGCAGCCCACTTGAAGCGTTGTCGCCGAATTAGAACTACTATAACGCCCCAATGTGTGGCCAATTTGATGCCTGAGCCAATTGGTTGGCCTGAAGACCCAGACGCACCTCGTCCCGAACCTGCAAAATCACTGCTCGTGGAGGAAGGTTTGGAAATCGTCGCCCCGATGGAGAGTGACGCGCAAGAGCTGTTCAACATAGTGGATGAAAACCGGGCATATCTTAGGAAGTGGTTGCCTTGGTTGGATGACGTCAAATCAGTGGATGACGAACTTTCCCTTATCAGAAGCCTCTACGAGAAAAAGGCAGATGAGTTCAGATTCTACCTAATTCGTCAATTCGGTAATCTGGTGGGAGTGATAAGCCTGAACTGGTTGGATTGGAGTAACAGGAGCTTCGGGCTGGGTTACTGGGTTTCTCAGTCATCGACCGGTCAGGGTATAATCACCAAGGCTTGCTCCAGGCTGATAGATCACTGCTTCTATGATCTGAAGCTCCATAGGTCGGTAATCGAAGCAGCAGTCGAGAACTACCCTAGCCGAGCCGTTGCAGAGAGGCTTGGGATGAGGATAGAGGGGATGTCGAAGGACAGGGAATGGCTGTATGATCACTTCACTGACTCTGCACTATACGCAATCACTGAACCAGAGTGGAAGGCCAGACATCAAGGCTGAATTAGCCCGTGGTCTTCCACAGAGCATCCACCTGGGGGAAGACAGGAAAGAACGTCTTCCTGCGCCAAACCAGTAGATTTCGAGATCCTGTTAGCGACGCTGTCCTTCTTTTCAGTGCCTGGAACTACCCTGGCCCATCTTTCACAAATCTCCGAGATAATCTTTGGAACCCCAGACACCGGGAGGGGTACGCCGTTCACTACAGCCAATCCGATTGCAATCTCCAGAGGAGTGTCCCGATGCCAACTCCTCTCGCCCCTCACCACGAATGATCCCCTTGCTAGTGACTCTCCCGTCTCCGTGGTCTTGGAGACCTGACTAGATCTGGCATGGAAAGCAGTAGCTGCTGCACCACCGCTTCCCCACGCCCTCGACCAGCAAACAGATATCTGAGCCGCTTCTGAGATGATAGAGTCGTCCAATTCACGAGCATCTTCCAAACCCTCTCCAAGCGTCTGGGAAATCTGCAGTGATGCCACCCCTTCTGGGACGATCCCTTGCTGAGAATTACTGGGGACCAAACCGTCTTTGAGTTTCAGAGAGCATGAAGGTGCACCGTGCAGGTCAGCATGGAAGTACAGGTCACTGGTCGTGAGGTGCTTCCTGACTAACACGTCGTTTCCCTTGGCGTCTTTCCCCCCAATCATAAGATGACCTCCAGATACTATCGCCCAGCGATACTTCTCGAACCAGAATCTTCTGGCCCTCTTCCTTCCCTTGAGCCTCCCCGAGGCTGCCTCCTTGGCAGCTTTCTTCTCAGCATTCTTCCTGGACCTCTCCGTCTTCTCTAGAGCCTCTTGCGCTCCCTTCGCCTTGTTCTTCTGGGTTCGGGCCTCTTCGAAGTACCTCTGCGCATTCTGGTGCACGGTCTTGGAACTCTCTAGGGTGACCTTTGCCCCTGGATCCCCGTCCTCATCTGGCAGGTATGCAACAAAGGTATGCTTGGAAGGGTCCACGCTGTCAACCCAAACAACCTCTCGGGCTATTTCTGCAACATCGTGCCAGCCCTTCTCATCGACGGCGGAACTAAGCTGTGCCAGAATTTCATCCACATGTTCCCAGCTATCCTGAATCGACTTACCAAGCTCCTGTGTGATTGTCGCCCTCTGGTTGAACCTCTCTATCGCTTTCTCCTGCTGGGAAGCCCTCCTGGACAGCTTCGAACTTTCGTCCTCTGCTCGTTCACCGGTCTCGATCAACTTCTCCTCCTCCCTTCGGATGAAAGCTGCTGCATCATGGGATCCGAATATGAAATCGTAGACTTGGGATAGGTTGCTGACGTTTACTCTCATTGACTCATCCATCGATGGAAGGTTGATTGGCGAAAACTCGATGATTCCAGACGCTGCCGAATCCCTCTCCGACTCGTTGTCTGCATCCATCCATGATTTCTTGGATTCAGAATCGGAAAGCCAGATGTTGCCTCCTTTTCCATCATCTAGTTCTCCTAGCATTTCCTTCAAACCAGACTCGAGCGAATCCCTCTGCTCAATGGTGAGGGAATCAGATTGCGCATCTTCTTCTAAGCCTGAGATGGAGCATACTGCACTAGCGTACACTCTGCCGAGATTGGCCCTTGAGGCAAGGGTTCTGATTAGGGCATGATCGCTGCCATCTAGTATCCCATCAAGGGAATCCCTATCCAGATTCCTCGGATCTACTGCCTCTGGAGGGGGTGAGTATCTCTCTCCCCTCTTCAGTGAACGACTGGCGTATTTGGCATGTGTTAGCGGGCGGACGATTACTCCCTGCTCATCTAGAAGCACGACGTTACCATCTCGGAATAGCTCTATCACGAGGCTTAGACGACCTCTTCCATGCTCGAATTCCATTCGAATCACCCTGTCGAATCCGAATTGCTCTACTCCGACCAATCTGGAGTTGTTGAGGTGCTTCCTCAGAATCATTGCGAACTGAGAGGGTTGGGTAGGCATCGGCCTGTCCCTGTTTGATGCGTATGCCCTCAGCCCCCTAACTATCACTAGATCCGTCGATGGCTGCCCCTTCCTGTTCAGACGCAGCACAATCTGCTCGTAGTGCGGTTGGTACGCCTTCCTCACTCTCGCACCAACCATGTCAGACATCTCTCGCACAATTCGTGCGATTTCGAACGAGGATGACTGGCTCCGCATGTTTCTCGTTATCTTCCGGAACGGCGCCCTTCATCAGGGAATCGATAGAAGAGGTCCGAAATTCAAGGTAGGGAAGAGTGGAAATCTCCGATCTCACTCAGGACATCTGGTTCGTGGGCGTACTGGTTCGAAGGGACCTTAATCATCCTGCAATTTGGAATGGAATCTGCGATCCTCTCTACCTTCTCGAAGTCATGCAGGGTATCCGATGTGGCGGTCATCACTGCACATGGGACTTCGATATTGGATAGGTCCTCAGGAAGGCTGTATCCCAGGTTCCACCTAGCAGAGAGGAGCATTTTCGGGACGTCCTGAGCTAGGAGAGCCCTTCGGTAACGGACCTTCTGCCCCTCTTCCTTAGTCCTCCTGTTCACCACCCACGCCACGAAACCAACCATCTTCCGGAAAGCCACCATGGGTAGCGGCGAGTAGATGATCATCCTAGACCATAGAGGGAATCTGAAGTCGGGGTTCGGAGCAAGGAGGATAGAGCTCCTCCCCCTCAAATGCCCCTTCTCGAATGCATCGATGAGTATGGTCGACCCAAGGGATGAAGAGTACCAGTCAATACTCTCCTGATCGACATCCAAGGCATCGAGAACTGCTTCGATGTCTCTTGCGTGCCTTTCGATGGAGAAGTCATCCCTTGAAATCCTCCTGTCGAATCTCGAACTGGCCTTCTCTCTCGTCTCGATGTATATCAGGTGCCTTCTCTTGGCCCACTCCGTAACCAATGGCCTCCATCCCTCGAAGAGGGAACCCCACCCCGGGACCATTACCACGGTCCCGGAATCCGGCTCTATGCCTTCTTCTTTCCAGACCAGGGCCCTTATCGAGACCCCGACTTCAACATCTACCCAATGCTCTTTAGCAACTAAACCATCCAAATCCGGTGAACCGCTCCAGAGGTATTCCACGACAATCTGAACAATCGCTTTGATTTCAGCGTTCTCTTTCTATCGGGTCACCTTCTTCTTCTCGAGGTTCTCCTCCCACCGGAAGACCTCCTCCTCGATGTACGAACTCTCCTATGGCGAGCCCTCCTTCGGAACCTAGGTCCAAATCTCGATCCCCAGTACCTCCCGCCGTGCCCATAATGGGATCCTCCGTGATGCCCACCTCCGGAATTAAAATGAATTCCCCAATCGCTTCCCCAGCTTGATTTAGGCCCATTGCTGAATCTTGCGTTTACAAGGGTTACAACCAAGATGACTAGGAAAAAAGGCCCACAGCAGAAGAAGAGGACCCATCCTCCCTCACCAGGTGGCTCTAGCATGCTTTCTTCGGGATTTTCGGGATTGTACCATACGGTAACTGCACTACCCACAGGCTGCTCTACGTTCATTACGAAATCTCGACAGGGATCAGACCATTCTCCCAAGAAAAGCCCATCTTGTGATCTAAACTCGGTGCCGTTTACGTCGAATGAGTACTTCACATTGGCACTGCACTCGTATCCTACCTCCCAGTAGCAGTCGTAGTATTCGTCCCACTCTTCATCATACAAGCAACTCTCGTATTCGAACTGGAACTCTACCCAATCAGTTCCCTCAAGGACGACGCCGCTGGTTGTGTTGTACACCGTCTCACTTTCCATCACGATAGCCCCCATTCCGAAGAAGAACATGGTGATCATCGCTGCCATTCCAATCGCCAACGCCTCTCCTTTGGATAGCCACCACAGGCCGAAAACACCATCTCCGGAGTCATTGGGAACTTTCCTTTCTTGGATAACTCGTTCGGATGCTTCCTGGCGCAGGGTGATTACACTATCTTCCATTTCCATATCGATCTCATTTAGAAATGAATTTCCAAGTAGGATATAGTCACTTTTCATGCCGTCTCCAGTAGCACCCATTACGTTCCGAACAACGATATCTCCTACCCTAACCTCATCGAGTACCATTTTGTAGAACATGGCCTTTCCGTTGGCTGTATTTGACCAGTATCCCAGACCTCTGGTCCCTCCAACGTAATCCCCCATCTCCGTACTCATTGCGCAATGGCTGGCACCAGTGTCTACCAAGAATTTGACTTCTCTTCCATTTACCGTACCACTTGTGTAGTAGGCCCCATTTGATGCTACTCTGACTCTAACTTCCCCTCCTGCTGCATTTAGTGAAGATGACTCTGGGTTGAGGTCGGTCGTCCTCTTCTTTAGCTCGGCCATTTCAAACTCGTGCTTGGCCTCAGCCATCTCCCTTTCACGCCTGATTCGCTCCTTCTCGGATTCTTCGATCATTTCTTCAACGGACTTTGGCTCCTCATCTTCCTCGTCTTGCCACCATTGATCCTTACTAGCCATCTGGGTCGTTTCTAGCATCATGGACTTCGTTTTGAACGTTCACACGTTTTCATTCGACAAAGTAACGTCCTTCGGAAAATCTAACCCTTCCGGAATGCACTAGCATCTTCAGGTGTGAGAGAGACTGATCCTTGGCCAGCATCGGGTGTGCATCGGGTGTGTCGGAGTATGCGATGTCCGCTATCTCGGAGATAGTTCTAGCCCCGGATTCGACTGCTTCGAAGACCCTCTGGTGACGCTCCTTCCTGTGATCTATGTACTGGCTGAGGATCCGCTCTGGATTGGGAATGAGGGGCCCATGACCGGGGAACAGAGTGTGGGCCGAAATTTCCCTTAGCCTCTCCAGTCCCTCGATGTACGCACCCATGTCTCCGTCATTGGAAGGTACTAGGATGGTTCCCACCATCGTGCAGTTGTCTGCAGACACTATCCCTGGCTCGCCTACCAGGCAAATCTGTCCCGGGCAGTGTCCTGGAGTCGCTAGCACCTCCCAATTGGAAATCCCGCTCGGACCCCTAATTTCGATGACCTCGCCCTCCTCCAGGATCCTTCGCTGCCCTGCTCCGGGAAGGGCTTCCAGTGTCTCATGGCTCGCCCAAACAGGTGCATGGTAGATTTCTTCGATCATCTCCAGATCGCCTAGGTGGTCCTGATGGCGATGAGTGAAGATTGTGGCAACTATGTCGCTTCCGTCAGCATGGATCTCCTCCACCTTATGACGAAGCAAATCCAATCCGTCTTGGTCCTTGATTGCAGGATCGACAATCAGCCTATCTCCTCCTCTCTCACCGAGGACGAAGCAGTTCGTGTGTGTGGACGGGGGAAGGGTATTCGTCGGTATCAGGATGCACTCGACTCCTGGTCCATATTCGAATCTATGAGGGCCGGAGGGGGGGTCTTTGGCCATCTCCGCACAGGCAGAAACTAGGTCTGCTTCTTCCATTAGCTCTAGCAAGTCTCTGAATATCGTCAATATCGGGGGCGGGACATGCAACTCGCTCCTCTCCCACGAGGCGATGATATCTCCAGGTCTCCACCAGCGAAACTCATCGAACTCACTCCTTCCAGGTGGGAATGAAGGATTCACCCCTGAATCCCCCAAGGAAACGTGAAAGAACAGGTTGTGGAATCTTGTAGGAGACTGGGGAGGGGTAATCCTCTCTGTGATAACTTCGCATTCGAAACCAGCAGTGGAAATGGCACCTTCCTCAGCGACCTCCAACCACCCCGACTTGTCTTTGCAGACAATCTCCCTAATCTCGTCGTTCACCTCCAAGAAACCCCCCTTTCCATCCGGAGAGATTCCGACTTCCTCCACCATCTCCCTAAGGAGGGTGAATGCTGAGATCCTGTCTTCTCCCATTTCCGAAAGCCATTCTGGTTGTCTTTCTGCAGCCCTCCTATCTACCCTGCTCACTCCCCCTCCTGGGAATGACCAGAGGTCTGGGAATGCAGGGAGCTCAGAACTCCTGTGACCCATCAGGACCTCATGCCCGTCATCTGCTTCTCTGCTCAGCATTACTGATGCAGAGGGGATGTACGCGCGTGCCTCGAGAGGGGGAATCGAGAGCCCCTCCGGCAACTCATCCATGGGTGCTCGAAGGGATTCGATGCTTCAACCTCGCTACGATAACGATTGAATACGCATGCTA